>Ga0366818_10069_pt1 | contig 42848 bp, 38 predicted proteins | sample TotcelFGM3001N14_FD_207090 | JGI IMG/M metagenome (GOLD analysis project Ga0366818, IMG submission 207090) | Enriched cells from coal bed in the Powder River Basin, Montana, United States - Total cells FGM rep3 HSBNCT.FGM.300.1.N14 ...
AGCGCGGCTGGCGAGTCCGGTTGCATGCAATCCCACAACTACCTGGTTGGACTCGGGGTTAGTATCCGGGCGCAACAGGTCACGATCCCAAACACCGCACGGTTTTCGGACGAAGACCTGGACAGACTTCGGGAAATCAATCCGTTCTGGGGACTGGATTGCCGTTGTACGACGCTGACATCAGACGGGATCGTGGCTTACCTTGCTCAAGCGGACGGTCTTCAGCGAGTCCGTTGGGAAGGACCGCCCGTAACGGACGACGTAATCGCGGCGATGGGCCGATTGCAGTCCCTCACCCAGCTCCACCTGCAAGGGACGTTTCGCGGCACTGGTCTATGGGCCTTAGCGCAGGGACCCGTCCGGCGTTCTCTCCAACGTCTTACGCTGCAGACCGACTTCGTGGAACACTCCGACGGCGGCATCTGGTTGCCTCAAGGCCTGAAAGCGGAGGCGTTCGGCGCAATCGGCAACCTCCCGGAGCTTCGCGGTCTGCGATTACTGAGTTGCGGGGTCTCCGACGAGCGTTTGGAATCACTGTCGCGCCTTAAGAACTTGAAAGAGCTGGAACTGGACGGCAACCCGATTAGGGGAAGCGGGCTGATGTGGCTCGACGGACTCCCCGAACTGGAGGTTCTTTCGCTCAACTTCTGCCGTCTGGCCGACCACGAACTGACTGGCTTTCCACGATTGCCGGCGCTTCGTGTTCTGCATCTGTCCGGTAACCAACTTGGCGACGCCGGACTGGCGATAATCGGCGTTGCGGACCTTCCGAATCTCGCGAGCCTGTACATTAGTCGAACCGACATTACCGATGCCGGTTTGAAGGCACTGCTGCCCCTGAAGAACCTCGAAGATCTCAATCTCACCGAAACTCGCGTCGACGGCACTGGCCTGCCCGCGCTGAGGTCATTGCCGATTCGTAGTTTCCGTTTGTCCCGTACGCCCTTGGACCCTGGGACTCTCGGCTCGCTGGCGGACTTTCCCCACTTGCGCGCTCTTGATATCAGTGGAACCCGGTTGACTGATGAGTATCGCCGGAGGCGCTCGACCGATTGCGCCGCGAACGTCCCGGTTGCGAGATCGAACGGCAGGCGGATCGCGTGTTCCAAACATGGGAACCGCTTCTTCCCGGCGGCCAACCGGCGACCGACTAAGATCGATTGTGGCAAAACTAAAGAAGTGCGTCCCCCACGTAGAACATAACCCGATGACTGGCCCGACGCTGTATACCCTCGTTGGGCACCCGATCAGGAGGCTTGTCATGTGCTCTCTTCGCGTCTGTGTCCTGTACTGGCTTTTCCTCCTTTGGTCGTTCGCGTCTTCGGCTGGCGGCGAGCAATGGATCGTGAAAGCGTGGAAAGGGTCGGTCGTGACGGCAACGATTTCGGACGCAGTCGCGCTGGCTGCGCAGATGAAGCCCCTCGCCGATCCGCCTCAACAAAATTCGGCTGGATGCGCCTTTTCCCTACGAATTCAAGAAGTTCTCTACGGACCAATCGATCAGCGAGAGGTTCGAGTGACCGTGTTGCCCTCAACAGAAGCGTTTTTCGTCTTGGCATCACATCCGCTGGATGGCCGAAAAGTGATTGCCTTCTTGGCGCCCGGCCAACCAACCGGCACGTGGAGTCTCATCCCCAGGACCCCCGGCATCGAGATGCTGCCAGATCTTGACGCTCCGGCGGTCAAGGGCCTGAAGGAGATTTTCGCCGTCTGGCGCTTGCCGAATGTTCAGGATCAGGTCGCCGCCGTTAAAAACGGTTGCGCGGCCGAGAACGTGCGGTTTCGCAAGTGGTGCTTGACCGAGGTCTCCAGCCATTCGCTGGGCGGTGGCATCGATTTGCGCGAGCACATCTCGCGCGAACAAGGTGACCGGATGGTCCTGGAGGCATTTGCCGCGGAGGACCAGAGCTTGGGCACGGTGATTCACTGTGACCGGCTGCTGAGCAGTAACGCGGATCAGGTGGAGGATGAGTCGTTTCTCAAATCGGACTTGCGTTACCGGGTCCTTGCCGCTCAACTGCGGCGCTGGGCGCGGGAACCCGACGTGCGTAGGGAAGCGCGCTTGAGCGATTTTCAGGCCGCTCTGGCTGCAGTTGGGACATATCCGCAGCACCGCGAAACGACTTGGCGAATACTCAAAGAGTTAGCGAGTCGCGAATTACCGCCGGACACTCGATCTGTTGCGCATACTTCCATGTACACGTGCTATCGAACCGACATTCAGGATCGCCTCAATGAGGAAATCCTGGACTACTTAACGGCAGCCTTGCACGGTTCGGATGGCACGGCAGCCAGCGGAGCAGCCGGCGTCGTCAAGACGATTGCAACCCAATATGTCCAGCGCGAAGGGCAAGTGCCGTTGGAATTGATGCTCCTGTTGCGAAATCCGCAAACCGTACATGAGGACGCCCGGAACTGGTTTCGGTTGCATTATCTCCCGGAGATCGAGCGTCTCCTCTCCGAACCCCAATTGCCGCACGACGAGCGTCTGACCCTACGGGGGCACGAGGGCGCGGTACTGGACGTGGCTTACTCCGCCGACGGAAAGTGGCTGGCGTCGTTAGGAGCAGACAAGTCGATCTTCGTTTGGGACGCTGTCAAGTTGGACGAAGCCGCAACGCCGCGGCGGCGACTGGAACACGTTGGCGACGGTGTCTCACCGGTGGCGTTCGGTCGGGATAGGTTAGCAGCGCCGAATAACGTGACCCGCGCTCTTCGCTGCTGGGATTCCGCATCGGGGCAGGAGCTTTGGAAAGCGAACTTCACTAGCTTGATACATTCACTCCAATTCGCCCCGGGCGGGGACGTTCTGGCGACGGGCCATGCGGATGGAAAGATTCACTTGTGGGGTGTGCCCCAGGGGCGAGTCGTTCGGACACTTGACGCAATGGAGGGACATCGCAGCGCCGTCCTGTCACTCGCATTCTCGCCGGATGGTACTCAGTTCGCTTGCATCATACGCGACGGGCACCTGACCTTTTGGAACTTATCTAGCAATCAGCGCGAGTGGTCGCTCACGGGCGATGCGACGCGAAGAGCTGTACGAGTCGCATTCTCGCCGGACGGCAGTTTCATTGTAGTCGCTTGGTCCGATCATGCCGTCGAGGTAGTGCCCGTGTCGGACAGCGCTAGGCGGCTCGCGAGGGTACTGGGCCGACAGGACCAAGCGGTCACTGCAGTGACCGTTTCGTCGGGTGCGAAGTGGGTGGCATCAGCCAGCATCGATCGGACAATCAAACTGTGGGCTGTCGACGGAAGCTATACTCCTCTCACCCTACGAGGCCACACAGACGCCATTCTCGGACTCGCTTTTGCTCCCGACCGCTCCTTGTTAGCATCGGCCAGTCGGGATGGCACAATCAAGTTTTGGAGAACGCCGGGTACTACGGATCGACAGGACGGCGGTGGTGAGGCAAAACCGAAGAGCCATATGTAACTTCGAGGGGGACTCGTGCAGGAAGTCACTGATGCCAGTTTGACGAGACAAAGGTGCAAATCTGTAAGCAATTAGCGATTTCGGCGTCAAACTTGTGGGTTCTGCTGCACCGAGTCCGTCTGCAATTGATGCGCTGTATGAAATCATACCTTGAACCAGAGGGGGATCTCTGACCATGCTCCGCTGCCGCGAGATCTCCAATCTCGTTTCCGAATCGATGGAGCATCCCCTTCCGCTCCGCGTGCGGATGCAAGTCTGGATGCATTTGGCCATGTGCCGCTTATGTTTCGGGTTCGTCCGGCATGTGCGGCTTCTTCGTCGCGCCGCCCGCGAGAACCCCGCTCGATTGACAGCCGATGAATCGGCTGCTGCGGCCCAGCTTTCCGAACACGCGCGCGCACGAATCAAGGCCGCCTTGCGCGAGGCCAACGAGTGAAGGTCTTGGCGAGGATGACGCAAAAGTTGCCGGCCTTCTTACAGACTCTTCCCGGAAACAGCACGGTCTACCTGCGTTCCGAATCGGCCGACGGCGTCTTGCTGCTCGTCGAGGAACGGGGCAAACTCTGCTCGTTCACGCCGGATGGCAAGCAAGCAATTCTGGCCTTTATCGAGCCGGGGGAGATTTTCGGCGAGCTGTCCCTGCTTGGCGAAGCAAGGCGGGATGAGCACGCGGAGACCATCGCCCCGTCGACGATCGTGCTCCTGCCGGGCGACGAGTTGGAGCGACTGATGAACGAATCGCCGCAGCTTATGCTGGGCGTCACGAAACGGATCGGCCTGCGGCGCAGGCGGATCGAGCGGCGGCTGAAAAGCCTGCTCTTCCGCTCGAGTCGGGACAGACTGGTGCGGAATTGGCAGGACTGACCGTTGGATCGTACTGCCGATCTTCTTCAGGCCCAGGCCGTGGGTCATTGCCAGCGTGATTTCGGAAATCAGGTCGCCGGCGTTGCGGGCGACGATCGTCGCGCCGACGATCCGGTCGCGACCTCGCCGGACATGAACCTTGACGAACCCTTCGTACCCTCCCTAAACTATAAACGCGAAAAAGGCGGCGTGAAATGATCGTCGAGCATTTCACCTCAATCGGTTCCAGGCCAGAGGAGGCCGGCAGATAGGGAAACGTCAACAGATCAAAGCACCATCATAAAAGCGAGGTTCCGTCGTGAGCCGACTGCGCAGCGTGATTCTGGTCGGGGCCGGCCACGCCCATCTGTATGTCGCCGCCCATGCCGCAGCGCTGATGGAGCGCGGGGCCCGGGTGGTGTTAGTCGATCCAGGCGGGTTCTGGTATTCGGGTTTGGCCACCGGAATGCTCGGAGGCATGTACGAGCCCGCCGAAGATCAGGTGGATCCGCGTGCGTTGATCGAATCCCAGGGTGGCGAATTCATTCGAGACCGGGTCGAGACCGTCCAAGCCGGCGCGCGGCGGCTGCGCCTGGCTGCCCACGGTGACCTGACCTATGATTATTTGTCGATCAACGTCGGCAGCCTGGTGAATGTGGACGCTCTGCCTGGCGCGGCGCACGATCCGACCGTCTGGTCGGTCAAACCCATCTGTAATTTATGGAAGCTGCGCTCACATCTGGAAGAGCGGTTTCATGCGGGCGAGGTGCCGCGTGTGGCGGTGGTCGGCGGCGGAGCTACCGGTTCCGAGGTGGCTGCCAATCTTAAGGCACTGGCCGCGCGTCACGACATCGATTTGGGTGTGGTATTGGTCACCCGCGGCGATCGGCTGATTAAAGAGGCTCCGGCCGGCGCCGCAAGGGCTCTGCAGCGAAAGCTGACCCAACGCGGCCTGGTCATCCGCACGCACACCCGTATCCTCCGCCGCGAGCGGGAGTCATTGGTCGCTGAAGACGGGAGCCGCATCGGGGCCGATATCGTCGTCCTGGCGATGGGGCTCGAAGCCAATCCGCTCGTGCACGAAATGGGCTTGCCCGCCCACTGCAAGAACGGCTTGCATATTAATGGCAGATTGCATTCGATCGCCGACCAGCGGGTATTCGCGGCGGGGGATTGTGCCGTGATGGAGGGATTCGATCTTCCTAAGCTGGGCGTATTCGGTGTGCGCCAAGCCGTCTATATTCACGCCAATCTGCGGGCTAGTTTGGAAGGAAAACCACTGGCCGAATACAAACCCCAGACACGCTATCTCACCATCCTCAATCTCGGCGACGGCACCGCGCTGGCGACGTGGGGGTCATCGTGGTGGAACGGGCGTGCCAGCATGTGGTTGAAAGATGCTATCGATCGGCGCTTCCTCGAACGCTATCGGCGGCATTCCCACAACGCGCAATCACCTTGAGAGAATCTCCTCGGCTTATGAGGAACGCTGCGGCGGGCCCCCGACTTCGCTCCTAGCGCCCCAGTCCTTCTTCGTGGAGCCGTTCGTACAGTGCCCGCAGGCCGACCGGTTCCACGGTCATTTGATCCAAGGGCGCGGCGGACAGCCACTGCAGCAGCGGCGACAGTTCACCCGGGGTTTCGATCACGACGCGTCCGTCGCTGCTGGTGTGGATCGTCAATTCTTTCTCCAGGCCTTCGGGCACGGGATGCAGTCGGCCGTTAAGCCGCGCACGAATCCGATGGCGGCGTCTCAAATCGGCCATCACTTGCGTATGCACCAATCTCCCGGCGCGCAAAAACGCGACCCGGTCGCAGACTTCCTCGACCTCCGACAATACGTGCGACGAGAAGACGACCGTGCGGCCATGGCGGCGAGCTTCCGAAACGAGATCGAGCACGATGCCGCGCACGGTCGGGTCCAAATTCGATGTCGGCTCGTCCAAGATCACCAGCGGCGTATCGGCGGACAGCGTGACGGCCAAGGCCAGTTTCTGGCGCATCCCGGTCGACATGAAAGCCACGCGCCGAGACAGATCCAGTTCCAGACGCTCGGCCAATGCGACGGACCGTTGCAGGATGCCTCCGGGACGGATTTCCGTGAAAAACCGCAGAACCTGATGACCTCGCATCGACCGAAACAGGCGTGCTTCGCCCGGCAGGTACGACACCAAGCGGTGAACACGAACCGATTGCCGATGGCAGTCCAGGCCGTCGATTCTGGCATGCCCCGAGGTGGGCTTCAGATAGCCCAGCAGCAAGCGCAAGAGGGTTGTCTTCCCCGCGCCGTTGGGGCCCAACAAACCAAAGATCTCGCCACCGGCGACCCTCAGCGTGCAATCGTCCAGGGCGGCGACATCTCCGTAGCGTTTCGTAAGTTCGACGGTTTCGATCAACAATGGCTCGTGACTCCCTACATTCCCTTGCCGTTTACCCTTGAAAACGTCGCCATCAAGTGGCGGGCGGTTGGCCCGTGCATGGCCGATTCATTGTCGGCCGACAGCGGGCCGTCGGCAAGGTCCCGGCGCTGGCATCCCGGCGCTGGCATCCCGGCGCTGGCATCCCGGCGCTGGCATCCCAGCGCTGCCGCCCGTTTACTTTCGAACGGACCTCTGGCATAACGATAGCATTCAAGTCGCTCGTTGGAGACGCGGCCATGCAGTACGATCGCTCCCTTTCCACCCGCCACGGGGGCCGTTGATTTAATAGAGCGAGGGCGCGCCGTGGCTCTCTATGTTTTGGCTCGCGATCCAGGAACGTATTGACGGAGAGCAATGGCAAAATGGCCCAGCGAAACTTCGCCTCCGGAATGCTTTTTGCCGCCACGGTTTTCCTGAGCGCCTGGCTGATCTTTCAGGTCCAGCCGTTGATCGCCAAATACGTGCTGCCGTGGTTCGGCGGGACGCCCGCGGTGTGGACGATATGCCTGTTGTTTTTCCAATCCGGCCTGTTTTTCGGCTACGCTTACGCGATGCTGACCACCCGGCACGTCCCGGCCCGTTGGCAGCCGGTGCTGCACGTCGCCCTGCTGGTGGCTGCCGTCGGGACGCTGCCGATCACCCCCGACGCCGGCTGGAAGCCGAATGCGGGCGGCGATCCGACGTGGAGGATCGTTCTGTTGCTGGCGGTCTCGGTCGGGCTGCCGTATTTCCTGTTGTCGGCGACCGGACCGCTGTTGCAAGCCTGGCATGCCTGCGTGCGGCCTCACGTTTCGCCGTATCCATTGTACGCGCTGTCCAATTTGGGCTCGCTGTTGGGGCTGGTCTCGTATCCCTTTTGGTTCGATCCCGCGTTTGCGGCGGACCACCAGACCTGGATCTGGTCGGGGGCGTTCTTGGTTTTCGCGGCGGGCTGCGGCCTGTGCGGTCTTGTCATGTGGAGGACTGCGGCGGAGGAGCCGATGGCGAGCGACCGTCTCCCTGACGCGCTGCCGGGGCGGCCAACGTGGCGGCGCATCGCGCTGTGGTTCTATCTGGCGATGGTTCCGTCGGCGATGCTGCTGGCGACGACGGACGTGGTTTGCACCGACGTTGCGGTAGCGCCTTTCTTGTGGGTCTTGCCGCTGTCGCTGTATCTCGTGTCCTTCATCCTCTGTTTTCAGAGTCCCCGCTGGTACGTCCGCCGCTGGTGGTGGCTGGCTTGGGTCGTTGTCGCGGTCGCTGCCGTGCGCGTGCTGGCTCGCGGACTGGGCGTCGTATCCAGCGATCCGGTCGTGATTCAGGTGCTGGTCTTCTTTGCGCTCTTGTTCTGTTGTGCAATGATCTGTCACGGCGAATTATCGCGATCCAAGCCGATGCCAGCCGATTTGACGACGTTCTATTTGACTTTGGCGGCGGGCGGCGCCGCAGGCGGCGTTTTTGTGGGGCTGATCGCTCCACGACTGTTGGTGATCAACGCCGAAGTCTCCGTCGCGATGGTCGCGTGTACGATGGCGATCCTAATCGTCCTGTACTCCGACCCGGCCAGCCCGTTGGTGCAAGGGCGACCGCGGTGGGCCTGGGCCTGTCTGCTGTCGGCCTTGGCCGCTTTGACGGCGACCCAAGTGATGCAGTTTCAGCGGACCTTGGCAGGCGTGCAAGAAGTTCATCGAAACTTCTTCGGAGTGCTCCAAGTCAAACTCAAGCCGGCGGCTCTCGCCGAAAACGGACTCGTTTGCCAGCTCATTCACGGCCGGACCATGCACGGGCTGCAATTGATCGACGCCGATAAACGCCAGTGGCCGACCAGCTATTACGGCGAGCAATCGGCGATCGGCCTGTTGTTGCGAAATCCATCCTCGGCGTCTTCGCGGCGGATTGGCGTCGTCGGCTTGGGCGTCGGGACTCTGGCCACCTATGCCCGTTCGAATGACGTTGTGCGCTTTTACGAGATCAATCCAGCCGTGATCGATTTGGCTCAACGGTTTTTCGATTATCTGCCGGCCTCGCAGGGGAAAATCGAGGTCGTGGAGGGAGACGCCCGGATTTTGTTGGAACAAGAACCGGATCAAAAGTTCGATGTCTTGGTTCTGGACGCCTTCTCGAGTGACTCGATTCCCGTGCATTTGCTGACCCACGAGGCATTTGCCGAGTACCTTCGGCATTTGCGGCATGACGGCGTTCTCGCGGTGCATATTTCGAACGTACACCTCGATCTAAGCCCTGTGATTGCAGGGCATTCGGCTCATTTCAATCTCGTGATGGCCCACCTGGAATCGGCGGCAGACAGAGCCACGGAGACGCGGCCTGCCGATTGGGTATTGCTTTCCCGACTGGCCAAAGCGTTGGAAATTCCCGCCCTTCACCAGGTCCGCTTACGTCCTCCGGACCGCAGGCTGTATTGGTCGGACCAGCGAAATAGTGTCTTCCAGACTCTCCGACCGTGGCGATAGCTACGGGCTATCGGGGCTCCGGCCGGCAGCGAGATCCCAATTTTTCTAAGAAATTTCACCGCACCCCCTTACAAAAAGGGGAGAGCCTTCTGGAATTCTTTGTATTTGGGCTTGAATTCGAACTAATTTCTGCAAAAATCTCAGGCTTTCCATCAGTAAAAGTGCAAGTGCAAAGGTGTAGGCATGAGAGCGGTGCTGAATGCAGTGTTTCGAACCGAGGTCGGCTCCAACGCGGTGAAAAAGGTTCGAAAATCAGGCCGGATTCCGGCCGTTCTGTACGGGCACGGCGAACAGAACGTGAATTTATCGCTCGCCGGTGACGAAGTGAATGCGATGATCCGGCACGGAAATAAGCTGGTAGATTTAAAGGGCGAAGTGACGGATACCGCCCTGATTCGCGATGTCCAGTGGAGCACGTACGGAACGGACGTGCTGCATCTGGACTTGGCGCGCGTCAGTGCAGAAGAGCGGGTTCATGTCACGGTCCCCGTCGAAATCCGCGGGGTTGCCATTGGCTCGCGAGAGGGCGGGGTCGTCGAGTTGGTTTTGCATGCGGTTGAGGTGGAATGCCCGGCCGCTTCGATTCCTGAAAAGATCGAGGTTCGCGTGCACGATCTTCACGTTGGAGAGTCGTTGAAAGCGGCCGACATCGTGTTGGCGGAAGGAACCCGCTTGCTGCTCGACCCTGACGAGATTATCGTCCACTGCGTCGGGCGGACGCTGGAGGAGGAGGAAGAGCTTGCTCCGGGAGCGGAAGCGGCCGAGCCGGAGATCATCGGACGCAAGCGGAAGGTCGAGGACGAAGAGGAAGAATCCTGATCGCTCTGGAAATCCAGGCCAGGGACGGATGGATGAAACTGATCGTGGGTCTTGGCAATCCTGGTCGAAAGTATGTGGGCACGCGTCACAATGTTGGCTGGGAGGTGCTCGCCGGTCTGGCGCGACAATGTGGTGGCGGAATTCCGCGGGAGCGGTTTCAGGGAGAGGTCGTCGAAGTCGACATCGGGGGACAGAGGGTGCTCCTTCTGTGTCCGCTGACCTATATGAATTGCAGCGGTGCCAGTGTCCAGCCGGCCCGCGATTTTCACAAAATCGAAAATGGGGAGTTGATCGTCGTCTGCGATGACTTTAACTTGTCGCTGGCCAAGTTACGGTTTCGGCCGCGCGGATCGGCAGGCGGCCAGAAGGGCTTGCAAAACATTATCCAGCGATTGGGCACCGAAGAGTTCCCGCGGCTGAGGATCGGTATCGGATCGCCGCCGCCGAACTGGGAAGCCGCGAATTTCGTGTTGAGCAAATTCACAGAAGACGAACGTAAGTCGATGGACGTGACCGTTGCCACGGCCGTCCAGGCGTTGCGGGATTGGGTTTCACACGGCATTGAATTCTGCATGAATCAATACAATTGCATCTGACAGCGACAGGGAGATACTGGCTTGGCTCAAAACGTTTACGAATGCATGTTGATTTACAACTCGAACAGCTACACGCGAGACCCGGCGGGCGTGGGCGGTAAAATCGCCAAGATGGTCGAAAACTGCGAGGGGGAAGTGCTCGTCAGTCGGCTGTGGAACGAGCAGCGGTTGGCCTATCCCATCAAAGGCCACCGCAAAGGGACGTACTGGCTGACCTATTTCCGCGTGGACAGCACCAAATTGACGGAATTCAAGCGGGCCTGCCGCCTGGAAGATGACATCCTGCGCAGCCTGACATTGCGAGTCGATCCGCGGCTTGTCGAACCGTTGGTGGCCCATGCCAAAGGCGAGCGGCTGATGCCTCGTCCAGGCGAGGAGCACGTCGACGCGCCGGTGGTCGCCGGCGAGGACCTCGCCGTGCCGGATCTCGCGGCGGTCGAAAGCGGCGAGGAGTTGGAAGAGATAGACGAAGAATCCCAAGAGAAACTCCGTTAGTGATGCGCATCGCCGCCGTCAGACGGATGTTCCGGAAGCGCGGATCCAGAAGCGGCACGAACGGTTCGTAGCGTGGCGGAAAGGGGGGAAGCATGGCCAGTTTCAATCGTGTTATCCTGCTGGGGAATCTGACGCGAGACGTGGAGATCAAGTACACGCAGAGCGGCTTGGCGGTCACCGAAGTTGGTTTGGCCGTCAACGACAGGCGGAAGGACGCCAGCGGGAACTGGGTTGAAGAAACGACTTTCGTCGACGTCACGCTGTGGGGTCGCACGGCCGAGGTTGCCAGTGAGTATCTGAGCAAAGGCTCGCCGATCTTGATCGAAGGCCGATTGAAGCTGGACACATGGGAGACGGAAGGCCAGAAACGCTCCAAATTACGAGTGGTCGGCGAACGAATGCAGATGGTCGGCAGCCGGAGTGGCGCGGCCGCGCCCAACGCCGCCAAAACCCGCGAACCGGCGGCGTATGACGAGTCGGAATACACCGGCCGGTCCACGTATGACGACGCACCACCTGCCCGAGGCACCGCCAGTTCCGGGCCGGCAGCACCTCCGCCGGAGGACAATCTGCCGTTCTAATGCAACGTGAAGCCACAGCGGAGCTCGGATCGTAACCCGAAGCGTCAGCGAGGACCGCGCCCTCCCTCGCGCCGTCACGTCCCCTCGGGGACGAGGACGCCTCAACAAGAATTATCGAATGTCAACGAAATCACAGGTGAAACCATGTCGAAAACGCAGGTTCGCAAACAAGTTCGCCGTGCGGAATACAGCCGATTGCCGCGCGGAAAGAACAAGGGTATTCAGCTGCTGCTGATCCAATCCGTTCAGGATCTGGGCCGGCAGGGCGAAGTCGTCGAAGTCAAGCCCGGCTATGCCAACAACTATTTGTTGCCGCAGGGACTGGCCACCGTCGTAACGGAACATCACAAGCGGATGGTGGACAAGCACAAGGCGCGCTTGGTGGAAATCGAAAAATCGCGGTTGGCCGACCTCCGCGGACTGGCCGACGTGCTGGCCAAGCAAAGCGTGACGATCGAAGCCAATGCCAACGACGAAGGCCATCTGTACGGCAGTGTGGGAGCGCCGGAGATCGTCGCGGCCTTGAAACAGAATGATATCCACCTGGTCGCGCAACAAATCCGGCTCGAGGGACCGCTTCGGGAACTCGGCTTGTACACGGTCAAGGTGCATTTGCACCAGGACATCGAGACCGAACTCAAGGTCTGGGTCGTGCCGACGGCTGTCGAGGACGCGCAAATTAAGAGATAGTGCCGCTCCAGCGGTTGGCGGAGTACATAACAGACCTGCAGGCGCGTCGCGCCGCAGGTCTTTTTCTTTCCAGGAGGGATGCTGATGGCCGGCCGGGATGATTCCGCGCAAGCGCTCGAACGCCGTTTACCGTACGATTCCGACGCCGAGCAAGGCGTGTTGGGCAGCATTCTGCTGATGCCCGACGCATGCGATGAAGTGTCATTGATATTGCGTCCTGAGGATTTTTTCGACGAGGCCAATTGCTGTCTGTTCACCCACATGCAGGAGATGCACGAGGCGGGGGGCAAGATCGACGTGACGCTGCTGGTCGCACGGCTGAAGAAGGCCGGCCACTACGAGACCATCGGCGGCGGGGCCTACCTGTACAAGATCAGCCAGGCGGTGCCCAACGCCGCTCATGCCCGTTACTATGCGGACATCGTCCGCGAGAAATCCACACTCCGCACGCTGATCACCGCCAGCACGGAGATTCTCCGCCAGGCTTACGAGGCGCGAGGCGATTCCCGCCACCTGGTCAGCGAAGCCGAGCAACGGATCTTCGCCATCGTGGACCATCGCTCGACCTCGTCGGTCAGTTCCATCCGTGACATCCTGCACGTCGCCATGGATCGGCTGGACGCGCGCATGCGCGGCGATCAGATGGACGATTCGGTCGATACGGGCTTCACCGAATTGGATGCCTTGATGGGCGGCCTGCACAACTCGGAACTGATCATCCTGGCCGCGCGGCCGAGTATGGGCAAGACGGCCTTTGCGATGAACATCGCCGAGTATGTATCCGTCGAACTGCGCCGACCCACGCTGTTCGTCAGTCTCGAAATGTCCTCGGTCGAATTGGCCGACCGGCTGTTGTGCTCGGCGGCCCAAGTCGACGGTCACCGCCTCCGCAACGGGACCTTGGCCAACACGGATAAGCTGCGTTTGGTGGAAAAGGCTGGCGAGATCAGCCTGGCGCCGCTGTTCGTGGACGATTCGCCCTCGCGCACGGTCAGCGAGATCGCCGCCGCCGCCCGGCGGATCAAGCGCCGCGAAGGCGGACTGGGTCTGATCTGCATCGACTACCTGCAGCTGATCGAACCGGACAACCCGGACGACTCGCGGCAGGAGCAGGTGGCTCGGATCGCCAGGCGGCTGAAAGGAATGGCCCGGGAAATGAAAGTGCCCGTGCTGTGCCTGGCACAGCTGAACCGCCAAGCGGAAGACTCGCGAGATCATCGCCCGCGACTCAGCCACTTGCGCGAATCGGGCGCCATCGAGCAGGACGCCGACGTGGTCATGTTCGTGCATCGCGAAGAGTATTACTTGCGCGGCGAAGAACAGAAAGAGCATGAAGGGACGGCCGAAATCATCATCTCCAAGCAGCGGAACGGGCCCGTCGGCGACGTCGAATTGCGGTGGGAAAAGAAGTTCACCCGCTTCCAGAACCTCGCCCCCGAACGACTGCAGGAATTCGATGCCTACAACGCTGAGGTCGCCGTCACGAATTTCTAAAAGCGGATTTGGGGTCGGGATTTGGGGTCGGGCGTTCAAAATTCAATTTTGGCCGATAGAGCGTCCAGCCATCGAGCCGAGCCGTGGCCGGACAAAATTGAATTTTGAACGCCCGACCCCCTAATCTTTTGCAGAACCCGTGGTCTTTGCGTCCTTGAAATGCAAGGCCAGCCAAACGGTCGGTTCGTCGGGGGTGGTCCACTGGACGCGATGGCGGCAGTGGGCGGGAATCCGCACGTAATCGCCCGGCCCCAGGGGGACGGCTTCGCCGCCGCCCTCGACCAGCAGGCGCGCCGCCCCGCGCAACACGAGCACCCATTCCTCGCGCTCCTGGTCGTACCACTGCCCGGCCGGCGTCGCTTGCCCCGTCGACACGATCCGCTCCATCCGGAACGAATCACCGTCCAGCAGCGCGTCGAAACGCTCGTCCGGCAGCGGTGCGGGAAGATCGGCGAACAGGTTCCTGATCGTCACGTTCATCGCTCGCCCCCCGTCATTTTTCACCCACGGAAACCAGGTGCGACAGCGTGCGCAAGTACAGCCGCGAGCCGGCGATGGCCGGGGTGCTGCGGGACGGCTCGCCCAGCGGGTTGTTGCCCAGCAGGCGGTACTCTTTCTCGGCCGCGAGCACCAGCACGTTCCCGTCGTCGTCAATGATGTACACCTTGCCGTCGCCGATGACCGGCGAACCGGAGAAGCCGCGACTCAGCCGCTCGCGCCAGTGGACTTCGCCCGTCTGAACGTCCAGGCAGGAAACGACGCCCCGGTCGTTGAACATGAACAGCAAGCCATGTTGGGCCACCAGTGTCGGCACGTAGGACCCGTTTACTTTGATCACATAGGCCGTCTCTGCGTTCGGCCCCGGCCGCACGGCCGTCACGGCGTTGCCTCCGCCGCCGGAACCGACGCTGCTGAAAATCAAGGCGTCGGCGACCAGCGGCGAACTGACCACCCGCAGCGTCAGCGTGCCGGGGGTCGACCAGTTCTCCCGGCCGGTCAACGGGTCCAGGCTGAAGACGCCGTCGCTGGTGCTGGCGCAAATCAACTCGGGCCGCCCGCTCGCCGCCTGGAAGATGCAAGGCGTCGCGAAGCTGACGCGACTGGAAATCCGCGGCTGGTTCCAACGCAATTCGCCCGTCTTGGCGTCAAACGCCAGCATCGAACTCTGACCCGCTTGCTGACCGGGTTCCAACTCATGAGCTTGTTGGTTGTTCGACAGGATCACCAAGCCCTGGTACAGGATCGGCGACGTGCCGAAGCCATGCTCGCTGACCACCGGCCCGAGGTCCAAGTCCCAGACGTCGCGGCCGTCGTGATCCAAGGCCAACAGAGTCAACCGGGCGGGCGTGGACCACGCAACGTAGACCCGTTCGGCATCGACGGCGGGCGTGCTGCTGCCGTACGTGTTCCGTTGGTGGATGGCATGCGTCTGGGACGCGTACTGGCGCCGCCACCGTTCGCGCCCATCGACGGCGGACAGGCAGATCACATAACGGGTAGCGGTGGCGGCATCGGCACTGTTCAAAAAAATCTTGTCGCCCCATAAGACGGGCGACGAGTGGCCCACGCCGGGCAAGTCGGCACGCCATTGATAGTCCGTTTCAGTCCACGTGGCGGGCAGATTTTTCGCCTCGCTCAAACCCATCCCGTTGGGACCGCGAAAACGCGTCCATTCCTGGGCCTGGACCGCCAGCGGCGAAATGCAATGCAGACCGACGAAGCAAATCAGAGAAAGCAGAAACAATCGCATGGAACGTCATCCTCGTGAATTGGGGGAATTACGGGAGAATTAAGGCCGACAAAACGAACGCCAGTATACCGCACGCGGCCTGGAGGAGACACCCGGGCGAAGTTCAGAACGCCTGACATACGGAGCCGCCCAGAGTTACAACTTAGGCCGGCATGCTCGAAGGTCCTGGGCCGAGGGTCATTGTGACATCGCCCTGCGACACTTTGTCGCTCTGACGATCGTTCCTTGCCATTCGTCAGACGGAGAGTGATTCGCAACGCAATCCAGGGGCACGAATCCGAATTCCGAGCCCCACATGCATGGCCATTCTGCCGACGCGGCCGCCGAGCAGGGAACTGATTCCGCTTCGATCAGCACTTGGCATCTCGTTTGCAGCTTCTGCGACATCAGCGATGCGTTTCGTCACAATTGCAGAAGGAGCGGATTATGCCTCAGTGTGAGCATTGCGGAAACCAGTACGACAAGACGTTGGAGATCACGTACGATGGGACGACGCACACGTTCGATTGCTTCGAGTGTGCGATCGCGCAGATTGCCCCGGAGTGCGCCAAGTGCGGCGTCAAGATTATTGGCCACGGGATGGAGGCAAGCGGTCAATTCTTCTGCTGCCGGAACTGCGCCGAAACCGCGGGAGTCAGAGGATTGCAAGATCGCGTGTAGCCCCGCCGGCGCCACGCAACATCAACCGTCTACCGCCATCAACGCTCCACGAGATCACGGAAGTGTTGATGCTGCCATCGATTCCCTGCGCGGCACGCGCAGCGCCCGAGGTGCTGGCCGCGAGGCTATTTGCTCAGCAGATGGAACTCGATTAAGGTTCGATCGGCAATATCGTCGGCGATTTCGCAGCCCAGTTCGGTCTCCGTATTGTACTTGGCGGGAATGAGTTCTTTGCCGCCGTCGCTCTTTGTAACTCGGACTCGATAGAATCCCAGGTACAGGCCGGGAAAACCAAACTCGGTGCTTGTCGTAAAGACGACTTGGCCGATCTTATTGGTACTGCCCTGGGCGGCGTGAAAACCATCTCCCAAGAAAGGTTCGGGATCGAGTGAAACCGTGGCACCTGCCAGGGGCTGGCCATCGAGCGTCATCGCGATGGCGGCTTCCATGACCACCGTGCCCGAGTTCAACCACGACTGGATGCGGGCTGCGATCTCCTCCGCGGATAGTTTTCCGTCTTTATCCGTGTCGGCGCGTTGCAGCGAGCTGCGCAACCCTGGACACTTTTTCAACTCCTCGTCATCCAGCGCGCCGTCATGATTCGCATCGAAGTCGGCCACCGCCTTGGTGCCCGCGGCTTGGGGATCGACACCCGAGCCGGCCGGCCGGGCAGGCTTTCCGGAACATCCAGTAGCTGCGAGCAACATTGCCACGACGGGCCAGAATCGAGCGAAAAATCCGGTCATGGGATACGTGTCCAGTTCAACTCATCGGACGGGTGACGAAAACGAGAAAAAACGTCTGGCGGTCAGGTCAGGGCCTGGAATCCCGACGATTGCCAAACTTGGCAAAGACATCGGAGTCAACGGTGTAGTCGATCCCGCGCACCGAACCGTCGCAGAACGCGGCCTGGAAAACAGCGCTATGAGCACTGCCGAAGCGTGAGGAACTTGTATCGAATCCCATCGTGTCCTGCCAGGGAACAAGCGACGTCCAACGCGCTACGTCCCAGTCGTTGCCTTGATAGGCGGAGTTGTTGTCCGCAGGATCCGTTCCCGTGTAGTAGTAGGCTGGATTGAGGTACTTTTCCGCCGCCAGCATCGTGTGGCTGGCGCCGTCGTTGACATCCTGTACGCTAATTTCGCTACGTTCGCCGGAAATGCCATCGAAATTGGCCTTGAGAAAGGCGTCCGAATGTGTCCAGTTGCAGTTGGGAATGTTCGGGTACTTTCGCTCATCGTAGGCGGCCTCGCAAGCGATGCCAGGCCCCGATCCCAAAAAGCGATAGGTCCCGCCGTTGACCGCATAATCCGTCTTGGCGAGCGACGCCGGCTGGCCCGCATTCACCGTGGCCTCGACGGCCGGAAAGTTCGAGACGCGGCGCCGGCTTGGACACAACAAAAGTGGAACCTGCGAAGCTTTTTGCTCGGCCAACGCGGCACGCAATTGGGTGACGACAGCCGGATCGTTCAGGTTCGTAAAACCTTTGCCCAAATCGTAGATCGAACTCTGTTCCATAAACGGAAGAACATTGAAAATCCAGCCGCCCGGTTGGGCGTGCCCTGGCCGGCGATTCGGATCGCCGGTCCACAAATGGCCCCAGCCGCAGGATGGAAAGTGTTGATGCTGTTGCATGTGGTTCGTGGAGGCCAGGGCGATCTGCTTGAGATTGTTCTGGCATGCAGCACGGCGCGCCGATTCCCGAGCCGCCTGGACGGCAGGCATCATTAGCCCAACGAGGATACCGATGATGGCAATGACCACCAGCAGCTCGACCAAAGTAAACCCGCGCGCCCAATGTGGCCGGACGGCACGAACCGATTCAGCAGGGATGCGTTTGCCATTCATGGATCAGAACCTCATCCGAAAAGAAGCTTTTGCCACCCAGGAAGTAAAGATGAAGACAATCCAATCATTAGACCCAATCTATGCAAGATACGCAATCCAAGTACGCCGAATCAACCGCTTTTCGGCACGGCCCAGTGGCCGGAGCGGTACTCGCGGCGGAGCATCTTGGCGGCTTCGGGATCGCCCGCGATCTGCTCGGTCTGCGGATCGAATCGCACGACGCGGCCCACCCGCGTGGCGATGTTCCCCAGGTGGCACAGCGAGGCGGTCAGGTGGCCGATCTCGATGTCGGCATGGGGCCGCGCGCCGGTGCGGATGCAGTCCAAGAAGTTCTGATGATGGTGCGGCAGCGAGAGCGTGCCCGTCATGCTCGGGCCGGGTTTATTGCCCGCCAGCGTCACCTGCCAGCCGTCCTTCTTGCCCAGGATCAGCATGCCTTTGGTGCCGTAGAACGCGTTGCCGTTTTCGTGGCCTTCCTGAAAGTAGGGCGACCAGATCCGCTGTTCAAAGATCAATTGCTTGGTCTTCGTCGCCTGGCCGTCTCCGGCGTACTGGTACACGACGTACTGCGTATCGGGCCACTGCTGGTCGTCGTCAAAGAAGTACTTGCCGCCCAGCGCGGCGATCGCGTTCGGCTGGACGTCCACGCCCAAGCCCCAGCGGGCCAAGTCGATGTCGTGGACGCCATCGTTGCCGATGTCTCCGACGCCAAAGTCGTACCACCAGCGCCAGATGCCGTGCAGCATGTTGGCGCGGTACGCGCAGGCGGGGGCCGGGCCCAACCAGAGGTCGAAATCCAGGTGCGGCGGCGGATCGCTGGGCTCTTGATGCCCGATGCTGCCCCGCCGCTGGCTGTTCCACGCCTTGGCCACCAGCACCTCGCCGATCACGCCTTCCTGCAGCGCTTGTATGGCCGCCATCACGTGCTCGGTGCTCCGCGATTGAGTGCCGACTTGCACCACCCGATTGTTCCGCCGCGCGGCCTCGACCATCAACCGGCCTTCGCGGACGTTGTGCGAGCATGGTTTTTCGACGTACACGTGCTTTCCAGCCTCGCAAGCCAGGATCGTGGCCGGCGCGTGCCAGTGATCCGGCGTGGCGATCCATACGGCGTCGACCGCTTTGTCGTCGAGGATCTCGCGCAGATCCTTGACGGCTTTCGGCGCCTGGCCGGTGGCATCCTGGACCACCCGCGCCGCCGCCGCCAAGCGGTTCGCATCCACGTCGCAGACGTAGGCGACTTGGACGTCCGAGCGGCCGACCAATTGCCGCAGATGGCTGGTCCCCATCCCGCCCGGACCAATCACGGCGGCGATGACCTTTTCGTTCGCTCCAGCCGCCGGCAGAACCGCCGGACCGGCCGTCCAAGCCGCCGTGGCAGCGGCCGTCCAACCGGACTGTTTTAGGAATTCCCGTCGCAAGTGTTGAGACATGGATAGCGTCCTTTTTTCTGAAGTGCGGCGAGTTGTCACCGCGTTGTGGCCCGCGCAAACGGTGTTCCACCCATTCGACCGTTCTCGTCGCATGTGGCCCGAAGGCCACGGCCCACCTTTGCGAATCCGTCGTCCAGCGGTTGCCGAACTGCAATCCGAATCGTTAACATATCGAAATCGAACAGAAAAGACCACGCAAGGCACCAAGCCCACAACGAAAATACCAACCTGCGAAAGAGATAAGGAGTCTGTGATGCGACGATTTGCCATCTCCCTTGCCGTGTTACTGGTGGCCTGGACAGTCTCCAGCCGAGCGGACCAGGTGCTGGTCGAAGCCGAAAGTTTCGCGCAGCCGGGCGGCTGGCAGTTGGACACCCAGTTCATCAACGTCATGGGTTCTCCCTACCTGCTAGCGCACGGTTTGGGCCGGAGCGTCGAAGATGCGACGACGACGGTCCGGTTCCCGTCCACGGGCGAGTATCGCGTCTGGGTGCGGACCAAGGATTGGGTGGCTCGCTGGAATGCGTCCGGCCAGCCGGGCCGGTTTCAGGTCATGGTCGACGGCCAACCGCTGGCCGAGACATTCGGCACCAAGGGCGCCGATTGGTTTTGGCATGACGGCGGCGCCGTGAGCATCAAGCAGCAGGACGTCAAACTGGCTTTGCGCGATCTGACGGGTTTCAACGGCCGCTGCGACGCGATCTTTTTCTCCAGCGACGCCAATGTGACGCCGCCGAACGGCGCCCAGATTCTTCCGGCCTGGCGGCGAAGCCTGCTGGGATTGAGCGACAAGCCGACCGAGCTGTCAGGCTACGATCTCGTTGTGGCCGGCGGCGGCTATTCCGGGATGGGGGCCGCCATCTCGGCGGCGCGGATGGGCTGTAAAGTCGCGTTGATTCAGGATCGGCCGGTGCTGGGCGGCAACGGGTCGAGCGAAGTGCGGGTGTGGGCCAACGGCTTGATCCGCCGCGGCCGATTTCCGCGGGTCGGCGAGATCGTCGAGGAGTTCATGGACCGGGCCAAGAAGTCGCCCGGCACGGCCGAGGAATTCGGCGACGACGTGAAAGAAACCGTGGTGCGCGCCGAAAAGAACATCGACTTGTTCCTGAACCATTTCGCCTATCAAGTGGAAATGGACGGCGAACGGATCAAGGCCCTGTCGGCTTTTGACACGCGGACCAGCGAGCACAAGCGATTCACGGGCCGATTGTTCTGCGACGCCACCGGACACGGGACGCTGGGCGCTTTGGCCGGCGCTCATTACGACATGACGCCCAAAGGCCGCATGGGGATGAGCAACATGTGGAGTTGGGCCGAAGCCCAGGAGCCGGCCGCGTTTCCGGAGACGCCGTGGGCGTTGGATCTGAACATGGACGATTTTCCGTACCCCCGGGAATTCCACGGGCAATGGTTCTGGGAAAGCGGCTTTGACAAAGACCCGATCAACGACGCCGAAGCGATTCGCGATTGGAATCTGCGGGCTGTGTTCGGCGCCTTCAATGCGATGAAGAACCGGGATGGCGCGGAGAAGCATCGCCATGCGATCTTGACGTGGGTAGCGTACATCGGGGGGACGCGGGAATCGCGGCGGCTGCTGGGCGACGTGATCCTGTCGGAAGAGGACATCATCGCCAAACGCGATTTTCCGGACGGCTGCGTGCCCAGCACCTGGTCCATCGACCTGCACTATCCCAAGCAGCAGTATGCGGAAAAATTTCCGGACAATCCGTTCATCTCGGTGGCCAAGTTCGATCACCGTGTCGATCGAGCCTACGGGTACCCGGTTCCGTACCGTTGTTTCTACTCGCGGAACATTCCCAACCTGTTCATGGCCGGACGATGCGCGAGTGTGACGCACGAGGCGTTGGGCACCGTGCGGGTGATGAATACCTGCGGCATGATGGGCGAGGTCGTGGGCCGGGCGGCGTCGATCTGCGTGGGCCAGGATTGCACGCCGCGCGACGTCTACGAAAAACATCTGGACGAACTCAAGAAACTTCTGGACTTGCCGGGCAAGGCGCGGCGGGAGGCGGTAAATGCGCCCATCGTCATCCCGGACGACATTCCGCGGCGGGCGTCGGAGTTCGGGCCGCCGAGCGGTTTAGATCCCGAAACGCTGGCGGGCGTGGTGATCGACGACCGCCAGGCGGTCAAGCAGGGTTCCTGGACCGAAGGCACCGGTTTGAAAGGCTACGTCGGCTACGGCTATCTGTACGCCTCCGCCGGCTCGGGAGCCAGCGTTCGCTTCGAATTCAAGCCGTCGGCGGCCGGCCGTTACGAAGTCCGTTTGGCGTACCAGACGCACGAGAACCGCGGCACGCGGGTGCCGGTCACCGTGACTTCTCCGGCGGGCGCCGTCAAGCAACAGATCAATATGCGCGAGCCGCCGCCGGTGGACAAAGGCTTCATTTCGCTGGGCCGGTTCGAGTTCCGCCCCGGCGCCCCGGCGGCGGTCGAAATCGGCACGCAGGACGCCGGCGGCACGGTGCATGCCGACCCCAAACTTCAGCCCCGAGGCCCTCATGCTCCATCCCTGGATCGCCCAGCGTACGACGACGTTCGACAGCAGCGGTATTCGCAAAGTATTCGATCTCGCGGCTCAGATGAAAGATCCGATCAATCTGTCGATCGGCCAGCCGGACTTCGACGTGCCCGAGCCGGTTCGCGAAGCGTGCATCGACGCCATTCAAAGCCGCAAGAACGGCTATGCGCTGACCCAAGGCATGCCCGTGTTGCGCGAGAAGCTCCAGCGGCAAGTGGACGCCGAGTTCGGGCATGCGGATCGCAAGGCGTTCGTTTCCTCCGGGACCAGCGGCGGTCTGGTGCTGGCCATGTTGTCGCTGGTCAATCCGGGCGACGAGGTGATTATCTTCGACCCGTTCTTTGTGATGTATCAGCCGTTGGTCAGCCTGGTCGGCGGCACCGCGGTGCTGATCGATACCTATCCCGACTTTCGGATCGATCTGAATCGGGTGGCGGACGCCATCACGCCGAAGACCAAGTTGATCCTGTTGAACAGCCCCGCCAATCCGACGGGGGCCACGGCCACGGCCGCCGAGATCGAGGGTTTAGCCAAGCTGGCGGCCGAGCGGAACGTGGCACTGCTGTCGGACGAAATCTATCGGGCCTTCTGTTATGACGAGCCCTTCCTCTCGCCGGCCAAGTTCAACGATCAGACGATTGTGATCGACGGCTTTTCCAAGAGCCACGCCATGACCGGCTGGCGGCTCGGCTTCGTGCATGGTCCGGCGGCGGTGATCGATACGATGGTCAAGCTGCAGCAATACACGTTCGTGTGTGCTCCGCAACCGGTCCAATGGGCCGGGGCCGTCGCGATGGATGTCGACGTCACGGGGCACGTGGACCAGTACCGGAAGAAACGCGACTTGATCTACGAGGGGCTCGCGGACGTGTTGGAACTGGTTAAGCCCGGAGGCGCGTTCTACGCCTTTCCAAAGGCTCCGTGGGGCATGGCGACGGAGTTCGTGACCGAGGCCATTCACAACCGGCTGCTGATTATTCCCGGCGGCATCTTCAGCCAGCGCGATACCCACTTCCGTCTGTCTTATGCGGCCGACGATGCGCTCATCGAACGGGGGATCGACGTCTTGCGCAAGTTGGCGCGGAGGTGATGCTGCGGATGCCGGGGGCGTCGCCCCCGTTTTGCCTTCCTCGCTCGAAGCTGCTCCACTTGGGGAGACAGACACCGGAATCGGCTCGGAGTTCCGACATGTCCAACGGTTTGCCAGCTCTGCAACCCCTGTGCCTCGGCCCGGATTCGTCCGGCGCGCGGCTCACTCCCGACGAGTTTGACGCCGCCGAATTCGAGGAGGGTTGGCGTTACGAACTGATCACGGAGTGCTCGTCGTGTCGCCTGCAGCGTTGCGCAAGGAACGTGATCCCAACGAAGAACTCGGCCACTGGTTGCGAAACTACCAAGAGGACCATCCCCGCGGCGCGGCGCTGGACGCGACGTTTTACGAGGAGACGGTGGTCACCCCGACAGAGCGCCGGCGGGCGGATCGCGTGATTTACGCCGGGCTCGGCCGTCCGCCGCGCGAAGGGGAAACGCCGACCGTCGTGGTCGAATCCGTTTCGGCGGGCAAGCGCAATCTGAATCGCGACGACGAAGAAAAACGGGACGAGTACCTGGCGCTGAGCGTCGCCGAGTACTGGATCATCGACCACTTTGCTCGCTGCTTGACCGTGTATCGGCGGGCTGGTGCGGGCAGCGTCAAGCTGGTTGTCGGCGAAGAAGATGTGTACACCACGCCGTTGCTGCCAGGATTCGAACTGCCTCTCGATCGGCTGCTGCGGCGAGCCGATCTGTGGGACTGAGATTCAAGCGATCCCGTAAGCCGCCTCGTAGGCTGCAATCTTGTCCTCGTGTTGTAGCGTCAAAGCGATGTCGTCCAGGCCGTTCAGCAAGCAGTGGCGGCGGAAGTCGTCCACGCGAAACGTAAACTTCAGACCGAACGCGTCGGCGACCGTGCGGTTTTCCAAGTCCACCGTCAGCTGATATCCCGGATGCTCGCCGAATCGGTGGAACAGTTCCGCGACTTGCTCCTCGGCACACGAGATCGGCAGCACGCCGTTCTTGAAACAATTGTTGAAGAAGATGTCGGCAAAGCTGGGAGCGATCACGACGCGAAAGCCGTAATTCTCCAGGGCCCATACCGCGTGCTCGCGGCTGGAGCCACAGCCGAAATTGCGCCGCGTCACCAGGATCGAAGCGCCCCGGACCTCGGGCCGATTCAACTCGAATTCCGGATTCTCGCTGCCGTCTTCCAGGTAGCGCCAATCGTAGAACAACAGTGTTTCGTAGCCCGCACGCTCGATGCGTTTGAGAAACTGCTTGGGGATGATCTGGTCGGTGTCGACATCGGCCCGGTCCAGTACGGCGACCAACCCGGTGTGCGTGGTGAAGGCTTGCATTTGTAAGTTCCCAGTTTCAGAAGCGCCGACTCAGATGGTGAGGGGCGTGGCTAACATTCCGTTTGTCAATTGTTTGTGAAACGTTTTCAGAGAGACGGTTCTCCGATCGGGCGGGCATTCGTCATAGTAGCACAACATGCCAAACAATCTGAGAGCATCGGTCAATCACTTATACTCCCACTCGCGAACATCCACGAACCGGCCGCGGATGGCGGCGGCGGCGGCCATCGCGGGCGAGACCAGATGCGTTCGGCCGCCTTTGCCTTGACGACCTTCGAAATTGCGGTTGCTGGTGGCTGCACAACGCTCGCCCGGTTCCAGTTTGTCCGGGTTCATTGCCAGGCACATGCTGCAACCCGCCTCGCGCCAATCGAAGCCCGCTTCGCGGAACACGCGGTCCAAACCCTCCTGCTCGGCCTGGCGTTTGACCAGGCCGCTGCCCGGCACGATCATGGCGTGCACGTGGGACGCAACCCGATAGCCCCGCACGACGGCGGCGGCGGCCCGCAAATCCTCGATCCGCCCGTTGGTACAGGAGCCGATAAACGTGCGATCGATGCGGATGTCCGTGATCGGCGTGCCGCCCTTCAGTCCCATATATTCCAATGCGCGAGCGGCCGATTTCTGTTCCGTTTCGTCCGCAAAGTCGCCGGGATTCGGAACCGTGTTGGTGATCGAGGTGACTTGCCCCGGGGTCGTGCCCCAGGTGACCTGCGGAGCTATATCCGCAGCGGCGAAAACGCGCACCCGGTCGTACACGGCTTCCGGATCGCTAGGCAACTGCTGCCAGCGTCGGACGGCCGCGTCAAAATCCTGGGGCGCGAACTCGCGGCCCCGCAGATAGTCGAACGTCGTCTGGTCCGGCGCGATCAACCCGGCTCGCGCCCCCGCCTCGATGGACATGTTGCAGACCGTCATTCGCTCTTCCATGGTCAACGCCCGAATCGCGCTGCCCGTGAACTCGAGCACGGATCCGACGCCGCCGGACGTGGTGATTTGGCCGATCAAATACAGGATGATGTCCTTGGCCGTTACACCCTTGGGCAAGACGCCGTCCACCCGCAACTCGAACGTCTTCGGCTTGTACTGCAACAACGTCTGGGTGGCCAGCACGTGCTCGACTTCGCTCGTGCCCATGCCGAATGCCAAAGCTCCGAACGCGCCGTGCGTCGCCGTGTGGCTGTCGCCGCAGACGATCGTCATCCCCGGTTGTGTCAAGCCCAACTCCGGCCCGATGACGTGAACGATTCCCTGCTGCGGATCGTGGATGTCGTACAGCCGGATCCCGAATTCCTGACAATTCTTTCGCAACGTTTCGATCTGATGCTTGGATATCTCGTCGGCGATCGGCAGCGAGCGATCCGTAGTGGGGACATTGTGGTCCGGCGTGGCCACCGTCCGGTCCGGCCGCCGCACTTTGCGTCCCGCCAGCCGCAGACCCTCGAACGCTTGCGGGCTGGTAACCTCGTGGACCAGCTGCAAGTCGATGTACAAAATTGTCTGCTGACCTTCTCCGGCGTGGACAACGTGGCTGTCCCAAATCTTCTCGAACATCGTGCGGCGTGGCGCGTGATCTGTCATAGCTCGCGAACTTGCCTTCCCAAAAAAACGTGACAACGGAGTTTCTGAGTGCCATGTCCCTGTCTTCGTGCAGGCAACCGGCTCCCAGGGTTCACTGAATATAACGCCTGACTGGATTTGTGGGGAGGACTTGTGGTGGATTTTCGGCGTTGGATCGGAAGCCCGAAGCGCGAGCGAGTGAGAGGCTTTCCGCTTCACACCCTTCTCCACAAGCTTGGCCAGCCCTATAAAGCCAGCGGTACATGTTAATGCGTCGTGGTGTAAAAGTAGATCAGAAGCAACAGGAGAAGGACGATGAAGAGCGTAGTCGCGGTCTTAGGGGTCACGGTAATGGCGGTGCTATCGAGTGTGGTTTCGGCTTCGGACATCAGCTTCAAAATGAAGACGTTGGACGGCAAAGAGGTCGATTTGGCCGAGCAGTACAAGGGAAAAGTGCTGTTGGTGGTAAATGTGGCGAGCCAGTGCGGGCTCACACCGCAGTACAAGGAACTGCAAGCATTACATGATCGGTATGGCGACAAGGGCTTGTGCGTGCTGGCCTTTCCGTGCAACCAGTTCGGCCAGCAGGAGCCGGGTTCGGCCGCCGAGATTCGGGAGTTCTGTTCCAGCAACTATGGGGTTAAGTTTGACTTGTTCGGAAAGATCGACGTCAACGGCGACGGCGCTTGTGATTTTTTCAGGCATCTCACCGCGTTGGACACGCAGCCCAAAGGGGCGGGCAAGATCAGCTGGAATTTCGAGAAGTTCCTGATCGGCCGCAATGGCAAAGTGGCCGCTCGCTTTGAACCTCGCACCAAGCCGACGGATCCGATGGTGGTTCAGGCGATCGAAGCGGAACTTGAAAAGTGAAAAAGCCGCCGCGCGCCAAAAGCGTCATTCTGCAAGGGTTTCTTCGATTCGCTGGGCCATGATTTCCGCCATCAGCGGATGCAGGCCCAGCGGCGCGGTGACTCGGAAAGGAACGCCGGGGTATTTTTCTGCCGCTGCGGCGGCTAACGCGGGAATGTCCTGTTGCCAATGGTAGCCGGGCAACAGGAAATACGGGTGGACGACGACCAGTTCCGCACCCCGAGCGATGCAGCGCTCAAAGGCGGCGGCGATCGATGGTTCGGCTAATTCCATGTGTGCCGGTTCGACGATCGCATAGCCGCTGTGCTGTTGAAACAAGGCTGCGACGCGCAACAGCATGTCGTTGCTCTCCGCGCGGCGCGAACCGTGATCGACGACGATCACGCCGATCTTGTCGCGAATTGGGAGGGCGAGCCGAACGGTCATGAGGCCAAGCCGCCGAACAGCGGGGTGGACAAGTATCGCTCCCCCAGGCTGGCCATAATCACGACGATGCGTTTGCCTCGATAATGGGGACGAGCCGCAACTTGCATAGCCGCCCACATCGCGGCCCCGCTGCTGATCCCGGCCAGAATGCCCTCTTGAGCAGCCAATTGCCGGCCGATTTCGAAAGCGTCGTCGTCGTCCACTTGGACCACGTCGTCGACGATGGACGGGTCGAGGTTCTTGGGAATGAAGCCGGCGCCGATGCCCTGGATGCGGTGCTTGCCGGGCGCTCCGCCACTGATGACCGGCGAGTTTTTCGGCTCGACCGCGATTGCCCGAAAGTCCGGCTTCTTGGGCTTGATGTACCGCGCCACTCCCGTGATCGTGCCGCCGGTGCCGACACCGGCAATGATGGCGTCGATGTCCCCGGCCGTGTCCTCCCAGATCTCCGGGCCCGTCGTGCATTCGTGAATCGCCGGATTTGCCGGGTTATCGAATTGCTGCGGCATCCAGGCGTTGGGCTCTCGTGCGACCATCTCCGCCGCCGTGTTGATCGCCCCTTTCATGCCTTCGGTAGCCGGGGTCAGCACAAGATGCGCGCCCATCGCGCGCAACAGGGCCCGCCGCTCGACCGACATCGATTCCGGCATCGTCAGCGTCAGCTTGTAGCCCTTGGCCGCACAGACGAATGCCAGGGCGATCCCCGTATTGCCGCTGGTCGGCTCGATGATATGCGTATCCGGCCGAATCAAGCCGTCGCGCTCGCCCGCTTCGATCATCGATACGCCGATGCGGTCTTTGACGCTGTTCAGCGGATTGAAGAATTCACACTTGGCAAACACCGTGGCATGGTCTGGAGGAACCAGTCGGTTGATCCGAATCATCGGGGTGTCGCCGATCGACTTGGCCGCATTCTCGTAGACTTTTCCGCGTGGCATGACAGTGATCCGGCTCCGTATACCGTTAGTTCCGGGTGAAACGCTTGGCCCTATTATAGCCCTGCGATCGAAAAAACGAGTAGCGCAACTTGAACAGAAAACTCAGACTTTGCGCGCGTTTCCGGTTCTTTCTGACATTGACCACCCCGCAGCTTTCCCTAGAATGTGGCCCACAACCATTCCCGGCCGCCAAACGTCACCGGAAACAGCGTCCTTAACTACAAGCCCAATAGCAAGTTGCGATGTCAAAAAAGGAACCTCGTCCAGCGGACCGAGAGTCGCCCGGAATCCACGAATCCTCTCGCCGTGACAAGCTGCGCAAAATAGAGGAAATGGGAATTGATCCCTGGGGGGGCCGATTCGATAATCGCGCCTACATCGATGAAATCCGCGCACGGGAGGCGGAGATCAGGTTTCGAAAAGAGAACGGCCAGGAGGTTGCTTTGCCTCCGCTAGATGGCCCCGAGGCGGTGGACTTTCGCGTCTGGATGCAGCAGCAGGGCCCGGGCGAGTTGACGGGGCCGCGCGTTCGCGCGGCGGGCCGCATTGTTTTACAGCGGGACGCGGGCAAGCTGCGTTTTGTGAACATCCAGGACTGGACGGGCAGAATCCAGCTGTTTATCGGCAAGCAACAGGTCGGCGACGAAGGATTTGCGCTGGCCAGCCAATTCGATCTGGCCGATTTGGTCGGAGTCGATGGCGAATTGCGTCGCACCAAGACAGGCGAACTGACGATTTTCGCCGAAAAACTGCACTTTCTATGCAAAGCGATCGAGCCGCCTCCGGAAAAACACCACGGTTTACAGGACCCGGAACTGCGGCAGCGGATGCGGTACTTGGATTTGAACTATACGGACGGCGTCCTACCTCGGTTCCTGAACCGAACCAAGATCGTCCATTCCATACGCCAGACGTTGGCGCGCGAAGGGTTCTGCGAGATCGAAGGTCCCACGCTGCATACGATCGCCGGCGGCGCGGCTGCGCGGCCTTTTGTCACGCATCACAATACGCTCGATATTCAACTGTACCTGCGAATCGCGCTGGAATTGCACCTCAAGCGGCTGTTGGTCGGCGGGATGGAACGGGTCTACGAACTGGGGCGCGTGTATCGCAACGAAGGGATCAGTCCCAAGCACAATCCCGAATTCACAATGCTCGAGGTTTACCAGGCATTCGGCAACTACGAGACGATGATGGAGTTGACCGAGCAGATCATTCTCGGCGCCATCCAAGCGATCGGCGCGCCGTACCGGCTGCCGTGGGGCGACCAGGAAATCGACTTCACACCGCCGCTGGCCCGCCGGACGTACCACGACTTGTTCCGTGAGCATACGGGCGTCGCGCCGGAGGATGCCGAGGCGGTCGCCAAGCTCGCGCAGTCGCTGGGTTTGGAAACGGCGAACCGGCATCCCGACGTCATCAAAAGCGATGTGTTTGAGGCCCGCGTCGAGGACGCGCTGGTCGGCCCCGTGTTTGTGATGGACTATCCGGCCAGCATCTGTCCGCTGACCAAGCGCAAACGAGACAATCCCGAGATCGCCGAACGATTCGAACTGTTCGTTCATGGCATGGAAATCGCCAACGCCTATACGGAATTGAACGATCCGGACTTGCAGGAACAGCTGTTCAAGACCCAGCTGGAGGGCCTGCCCGAAGAGGATTCGATGGCCAAGATGGACCATGATTTTCTGCGGGCTTTGCGGCATGGCATGCCGCCGGCCGGCGGACTGGGCGTGGGCATCGATCGGCTGGTAATGCTGTTGACGAACTCGCTCTCGATTCGGGACGTGATCCTGTTCCCGCTGCTGCGGCCGGAAACGGGGGAAGCGTCCGTTCGCGACCCGGCGAATCCTGTCACGGCATGACAAGACAGCGTGTCAAAGAAACCGAGCCAAAGGATTGGCCATGTACAAACTGCTTCTCTCCTGGCGATACCTCCGCACGCGGTACATCGCGCTGGCTTCGATTATCAGCGTAACGCTCGGCGTGGCGACGCTGATCGTGGTCAACAGCGTGATGGAGGGCTTTACGCAGGAGATGCACAAGCGCCTGCACAGCATCTTGTCGGATCTGGTCTTCGAGAGCCACAGCCTGGGCGGCTTGCCCGATCCGCAATGGCACGAAGCGGAGATCCGCGAGGAGTTGGGCGATCAAGTTGTCGGCATGACGTCGACCGTCCAGGTTCCGGCGATGCTCAGTTTTCAAGTCCGCGGCCAATGGATCACGCGGCAGGTCAACCTGATCGGCATTGACGAGGCGACGTATGCCCAGGTCGGCGATTTCAGCCAATACCTGCTGCACCCCGAAAACCAGGCGAAGCTCAATTTTTTGCTGCGCGAGCAGGGTTACGACCGGCGGCTGTCCGATGCCGGCTGGCTGTACCGGAGAAACCGGGTCGCTTACGAACGGGCTGTCCAGGAGCAGATGCGTCATATCGAAGCGGCTCGGCAGGCTCGGAATTCGAACGGTGACGAACCGCCGGCCCCGCCCGATGATCCTTACGGCGGCGTGCCCACCGATCCGTACGGAGCCACTGCGGCAACGCCCGGCGGCGCGGACGTATTTGACGAGGCCAAGGAGCAGCATACGGGCGTGATCCTGGGCCTGATGGTCGCCAGTGTCCGGCATCGGGACACGGACAGCGTCGTCCGCGATTACTTCCTGTGCCGGCCCGGCGACGACGTCAATTTGACGTTTCCCACCGCTCCTCCGTCGGGTGGAGCGCCGTCAGCTCAGAGCGCCAAGTTCACCGTGGTCGATCTGTATGAAAGCAAGATGAGCGAGTACGACAGCAGCTTTGCCTTTGTCCCCCTAGGCGAATTGCAGCGGCTGCGAGGCATGATCGACCCGCAGACTGGCGTGACGAGCGTCACGTCGATCCAGATTCGCCTGCGGCCGGGCAGCGATTTGAAAGCGGCCCGCGACGCGCTGCTCCGCCGCTTTCCGGCCGACCAGTATGCATATCGCATCCAGACGTGGAAAGAGCTGCAAGGCCCGCTGCTGGCGGCGGTGCAGATGGAAACCACGATCCTGAACATCCTGTTGTTCTTGATCATCGCGGTCGCCGGCTTCGGCATTCTGGCCACGTTTTTCATGATCGTGGTGGAAAAGACGCGGGACGTCGGAATTCTCAAAGCGCTCGGCGCGCCCAGCGGTGGAGTGATGAGCATTTTTCTCAGCTACGGGTTCTCGTTGGGAACCGTGGGCTCCGGCGTGGGCATGATCGGTGGATTGCTGTTCGTGATGTACATCAACGAGATCGCCGCCGGCCTGGAATGGCTGACGGGCCGCGAGGTATTCGATCCGACGGTTTATTACTTCCAGGAGATTCCGGCCGTGATCGAGCCGCTGACGGTGGTCCTGGTCGTCGCCGGCGCGATCACGATCGCCGTTCTGGCCAGCGTGCTGCCCGCCTTGCGAGCCGCGCGGCTGCATCCCGTCGAGGCGCTGCGATACGAATAACTAGGCACTCGTGCAAGGACCAAACGCTATGCCTCCCGTCACCTACACTCCCACCGCTCCAATCCTGCAGCGTCAGACGCTCCGGCCGAACGCTCTGCTGGACAGCTTTCAGAATTTGGATGATTGCGCGCAGGCGGAGACGCTGGCCAGCGCCGAGGTGCCGCAAAGCCGCGATGCGGGGCCGCTGTTGAGTGCCAAGAAGGTGTTCAAGAGCTATCGCAAGAGCAAACATATCATCCCGGTGTTACGGGGCGTCGATTTTGCGATCCGCCCCGGCGAGTTCGTGGCCGTGGTGGGCCAGAGCGGCTCGGGCAAAAGCACCCTGCTGCACCTGCTGGGCACCTTGGACGCGCCTGACGCGGGCGAGATCTACTTCGAGGGCAATCGGATCGACAACCTGCCGTCGCAGGCTCGCGACGTGTTGCGAAATCGATATTTTGGGATGATTTTCCAGTTTTATCACCTGCTGCCGGAACTGACGACGCTGGAGAACGTTTTGACCCCGCGGATGATCGGCCAGGGCGTGCTGCGTTACTGGCTGAACAAGCGGCAGCACCTCGAGGAAGCTCGGCATCTGCTGGATCTGGTCGGCTTGTCGCACCGCTTGACCCACAAGCCCAAAGAGCTGTCGGGCGGCGAAATGCAGCGGGCGGCGATCGCCCGCGCGCTGGTGACCAACCCCCAATTGTTGCTGGCCGACGAGCCCACGGGGAATCTGGACCGCCAAACGGGTCAGGAAATCATGGATCTGCTGCGATCCTTGAACCGGCGGCAAAACCTTACTATAGTCATGGTTACGCACGACAACGCGATCGCCGCGCTGGCCGACCGCACGGTACGCTTGGTCGAGGGCCTGGTCGAACGCATCGCGTAGCGGGCGGCGCTGAAGGATGCACATCGTAACCCCAACGTAAGGTCTCGGATTACCATGACGCTCAAGGTCTCTATCAACGGAACACTGTACGACAAGGAAGACGCCAAAATCAGCGTCTACGACCACGGGCTGCTGTACGGGGACGGCGTGTTCGAAGGCCTGCGTGTCTACGGCGGCAAGGTGTTCCGCTTGCCGGAGCACCTCGAGCGGCTATGGAACTCGGCCAAAGCGATCTGGCTGGAAATCCCCGTGACGCCCGAGTCGCTGGCCCAGGCCGTCAATGAAACCGTGGCCGTCAACGGGATCGAGGACGGCTACGTGCGCCTGGTCGTCACCCGCGGCGTGGGCACGCTGGGCTTGGACCCCAATCACTGCCGTTCGCCGCAGATCATCATCATCGCCGATACGATCACGCTGTATCCGCGCGAGTATTACGAAAAAGGGCTGCACATCGTCACGGTCAGCACGATGCGCAACCATCCCGCGGCCTTGAGTCCCCGGATCAAATCGCTGAATTATCTGAACAACATCCTGGCCAAGATCGAGGGCATGCAAGCCGGCTGCGTCGAAGCGCTGATGCTGAACCAAAAGGGCGAAGTCGCGGAATGCACGGGCGACAACATCTTCCTGGTGCGCAAAGGCGAATTGCTGACGCCGTCGGTCGAGGCGGGCATTCTGGAAGGGATTACCCGCGCCGTGGTGATCGAACTGGCGCGAGAACAGAACGTTCCGGTCCGCGAAATGCCGCTCACCAAACACGATGTGTATATCGCCGATGAATGCTTTTTGACGGGCAGCGCCGCCGAAATCGTTCCCGTGACCAAGGTCGACAGCCGCAAGATCGGCGCCGGCGTCCCCGGTCCGATTACGCTGCAGCTGCTGGACCGGTTCCACGACGTCACGCGGCAGTAAGCGGTGATGCGCGAGATGGGCAAGCGAATGGTGGGCAAGCGAATGGCGGCCCCAAATTCCCTTGCCCCAGATTCCGTTGCCTAATTCCTCTGCCCCTCTTGAAACCATGCCAAACCGCAAATTCATCATCCTGACCGAGGGCTACGCGAACCCGATTGCGGCCAAGACGGCGGTCTGTGTGATCCGCTACTGTCCCGACGAGGTTGTCGCGTTGTTGGACAGTACTCAGGCGGGCCGGACCAGCCGCGAGGTGTTCGGGGTAGGCGACGTGCCCTTCGTGTCCGATCTGGCCGAGGCCCCGAACGCTCAGACGCTATTGTTCGGCATCGCCAACCCGGGCGGCAAGATTCCGCCTGCGTGGCGATCGTTGATGCTGCGGGCGATCGAGCGCAGCTTGGACATTGTGTCCGGGATGCATGACTTTTTGTGTGCGGACGCCGAATTCGCGGCAGCGGCCGCAGCGCGGGGCGTGCGGTTGATCGACGTCCGCAAGAGCCCGCTGAAACGCGTGTCGCAAGCCGTCGCGTTTCCGCCGAACTGCCTCCGCATTCACACCGTCGGCCACGATTGCAGCGTAGGCAAGATGATCGCGGCGGTCGAGTTGACCCGCGAGTTGAAACGCCGCGGCCACGACGCCAAGTTCGCCGCGACGGGCCAGACCGGAATCATCGTCGAAGGCGACGGGTATCCGATCGATTGCATGGTGGCCGATTTCATCAGCGGGGCCGCCGAACAACTGGTCCTCGACAACCAGCATCACGAGATCGTCGTGATCGAAGGACAAGGCAGTTTGGTCCACCCGTTTTACTCGGGCGTCACGTTGGGCTTGCTGCACGGCTGCCAGCCCCAGGGCTTGATTTTCTGCTACGAACCCGGCCGGACCTCGCCGCTGGGTGCCAATCACATTCAACTGCCGCCCTTGGCCCGCATCCTGCGATTGACCGAGTCATGCGCCGACGTGTACCAGGCGTGCCGCGTGATCGGGATCTCGATGAACAGCCGCCGGTTGTCGGCGGACGATGCCGAGACGGAACGCGAGCGGATCCGAGCCGAATTCGGTTTGCCCGTGTGTGACGTGGTTCGGCACGGTCCCGGTGAATTGGCCGACGCCGTGCTGCGGCTCCAGCAGGAACTTGCCCGATGAAACTCCGCCTGTACGAATTCGACCTGCCGTTGCGGCACGTGTTCACGATTTCCCGTGGATCGGTCGCCGTGCAAAAGACGCTGATCGTCGATCTGGAACACCGCGATCTGCACGGGTATGGCGAAGCGACGACGAATCCGTATTACGGCGCGACGGTGGAGAATATGGCGGCGGCCCTGATCGGCGTCCAATCGGAAATCGAACGCTGGTCGCCGAGCGATCCGGCCGCGTTCTGGGATGCGCTCCATCCGGCCCTGGACGAGCAGCCGTTTGCGCACTGCGCCTTGGATCAAGCTGCGCACGACCTGTGGGGCAAAGCGGCCGGCAAGCCCGTCTATCGCCTGTGGGGGCTGTCCTTGGACCGGCTGCCCGTCAGCAACTATACGATCGGCATCGATACGATCGACCAGATGATCGCCAAGCTGGACGAATATCCCGGCTGGCCGGTCTACAAGATCAAACTCGGCACGCCGCACGATCTGGAAATCGTCCGTCAATTGCGCCGCCACACGGACGCCGTGTTCCGCGTCGACGCCAATTGCGGCTGGACGGCGGACGAGACGCTGCGCAACGCGCGGGAGTTGCGAGACTTGAACGTCGAATTCATCGAGCAACCCCTGCCGGCCGACGCCGCCGAAGAAATGCGGCGGGTGGCTGCCGAATGCGTGCTGCCGGTCATCGCCGACGAAAGCTGCGGGGTCCCCGCGGATGTCGTGCGCTGCCACGGCCGTTTTCACGGCATCAACATCAAATTGGTCAAGTGCGGCGGCTTGACGCCGGCGCGGCGGATGATCGCGCAAGCTCGCCGGCTGGGCCTGAAAGTCATGGTCGGCTGCATGACCGAGTCGACCGTGGGCATCTCCGCCATCGCCCAGTTACTGCCGCAACTGGACTATGTCGATATGGACGGTGCCGTCCTATTGGCCCAGGACATTGCGACCGGCGTCGCCGTGGAACGCGGGACCTGCCGCTGGCCACAGGAAAACGGCTGCGGCATCCGACTGATTGCCGAACCGTTGCGGGTATGGGCATAGTCATCGCCCAACGCGAGGGCGACCTCGCGAAGACGCTGCGATTCAGCCTCATCGAGTTCCACCAGAATCGTCACAAAGGCTGCGTACAGAATCAGGCATTCATCGACCAGGATCGGCCAGGCCACCTGATGCCGACGATTCGATTGCTCAGCACCCGCGCACGCGGCGGCAAACCACCGGCCCGCAGCCGCGGCCGCAACCGGTGCCGCACTGCACGGGGACTTGCACCGTCTTGGGTACCATGCGGCAGACGTTGACCTGGCACTCTTTCTGAACTTGCCGCGGAACGCAGACCGTCACCATCCTGGTCACCTCTTCCGCCTGAGTTTCGAAGCAAGTCACAGTCTGGATCAACGTCTTCTGCTGCGGCACGCAAACCGTATAGGTCAGTTCCCTTTGCACCACGTCCGATTCATAGGTCGTAACGTTGCATGTCATCGTCCGCATTTCCTGCTTCCAGTCGCAGAGCTTGACCACGCATGTCCGGATTTCGGGCTTGCAGACGGTGACCGTATACTCGCACGGCTCTTCGACGATCTGCGGCTTGCATACCGTCACGGTGACCTGTTCTTCGACGACGTTCGGCACCCATACCTTCCGGCAGACCGTGGCCGTGCAAGGCTGACAGCAGCTGCATGGATCGCAGCACGCGCCACAGCCGCGACGGCCCACCAGGCCGCAGCGCCGCGTCACGGCCGGGACCTCGACCATTTGCGTTTCCCAATGGCCCCGATCGACGCAAACCGTCTTGACGACTTCTTCTGTTGTCGTCCTGCAGACGCGCCTCACGCCTTGCCGCGTCTCGAAAGTGGGAACATAAGCGGTGTATTGCCGCGTTTCCTCTCGCCATACGGGCACGTTCACCATGCACTGCCGCTGGACCTGCTGCACCACGGGCCGGCAGACGTTGAACTGCACCATTTTGGTCCGTAGCTCGGGAACCATCACCGTGCAGGTGCGTTCGACCTGTTTCTGGATGGGTACGCACTTCTGGACGATCTGTTTGACTTCGCGTTGCTCCTGGACGTACTCGCACACGGTAACAACCTGTGTTTCGGTGACCCACTCCGGCACATAGCAGGTTTTTTCGACATAGGTCACCTCACCACATCCGCCGCCCGACGACCCCGCCAGCGCCAAGTCAGCAGAACAAAGCATCAATCCGACGATTGTCAGAACAAGTAGGCAACGATGCATTTTGGATTCCTCTCTGTCAAAGAACCAGACACCAATCATGTTGCAACCATTGCATTATTAAACTCGTTCGTAGCGATTTGTCAATCAAGGCAGCGTAGGAGGCATGGAAAACATGCATGTTTTGCGGTTTTTGCGTTGCGTTTCTGGCGTTGTTGCCGCCCCCTGCCTGCTTTGCGGCCCCTACCGATCCGTAACCCGAAGCGTCAGAGAGGATGAGCAGATCCCGGAGGGAACATCACCAAGCGGAGAGCATTCCTTACCGCGCCTCGCTGACGCTTCGGGTTACGATGGCACCGTCCTTCCGAAAACTAGGCCTTGACGAGCTCTAGCGGCCCGCCCGAGTTGTCAATCCGCTCGAGTCCCGCAATAATCTGGATTCAACACGCGTTTCGCGTTTCGTTCCCCGCTTTCAATGACAGCAGTTTGCCATGCATGAAAAAATCAGCTACACGGCCATTACCTTTGACGACGTCTTGCTGGAACCGCGTCTGAGCGACGTCGTTCCGTCAGACGTCGACGTCCGGTCCAGGCTGACCAATCGGATCAGCCTGAACATTCCGCTGCTCAGCTCTCCCATGGACACCGTGACCGAAAGCGAATTTGCAATCGCTTTGGCGAAAACGGGGGGAATCGGGGTGGTTCACAAGAATATGTCCATCGAAGCGCAAACAGAGGAAGTGAACCGGGTTAAGCGCAGCGCCAACGGGATTATCTTCGATCCGGTGACGCTGCCCCCGGATGCCCCGGTCGCTCAAGCGCAGGAAGCGATGGACCAACACAACGTTTCCGGGATCCCGATTATCCACCCGAGCGGGAAGCTCGCCGGTATCCTGACCCGGCGAGATCTGCGGTTTTTGGCAAAAACGGATATTCCTATCTCGGAGGTGATGACTAAGGATCAACTTGTAACGGCTACGGGAGAAGTAACGCTTGAGGAAGCTGAGAAGATTTTAATGGCAAAAAGGGTAGAGAAACTTCTCCTGGTTGACGAAAAGTACTGTCTAACGGGACTGATCACAATCAAAGACATCGACATGATGAAACGGTTCCCGGATGCTTGCAAGGACAAGCAGGGCCGTTTGCGAGTGGGAGCAGCGATTGGGGTCTTTGATTTTGATCGGGCGCAAAGCCTTATCGAAAAAGCAGTTGACGTACTGATTGTCGACAGTGCGCACGGCCATTCGGCCAATGTCATTGAAACAGTCAAACAGCTAAAACAGCGTTGGGACATCGACGTTGTGGCTGGCAACATAGCGACGAGCGAAGGATGCAAGGACTTGATCCGGGCCGGAGCCGATGCTGTCAAAGTGGGGATCGGACCAGGGTCGATCTGCACGACGCGAGTGGTTTCCGGAGTCGGAGTCCCGCAGATCACGGCGATTTACCAAGCCGCTCAAGCTGCCAAGGACGCCGGCGTTCCGATCATTGCGGATGGGGGGATTCGATACTCGGGGGACATTACGAAGGCAATTGCTGCCGGCGCTCACTCGGTCATGATTGGCGGCTTGTTCGCCGGTTTAGCGGAGAGTCCCGGCAAGACAATCCTGTTTCAGGGGCGCACGTTCAAGGTTTATCGCGGTATGGGTTCGTTGGGGGCCATGGTCAAAGGCTCCAGCGAGCGGTATCGCCAGCCGTCAACGAGTGGATCCGGCAAGCTGGTGCCGGAAGGCGTCGAGGGACGGGTGCCCTTTAAGGGGGCGCTGAGCGATTTTGTGTATCAGCTGGTAGGTGGCCTCAGAGCCGGTATGGGCTACTGCGGCACGCGGACGATTGAGGAATTGCGGACGGACACGCGATTCCTCCAGGTCACTCAAGCATCGGTTCGGGAGAGTCATCCCCATGACATTGCTATCACGCAGGAAGCGCCTAACTACAGTGTCGAGTCCTCGTCCGCATCCGAAGGAGGCTGATCGAGTCCGCGCAGGCACTCGCCTGCGTCTCGCCGCAGCGTGGCGCGGGACGGCAATCTGCAGTGCTGTCATCGCCGCCTCGATCGGCGCGGCAACCGTGCGCGGCGAGGCATCGCCGCCCGGCCAGTTATCAGTCATGTCGGGCGCTCGTCCGATCGAGTTGAATTCGCCATCCGAAAACGGCAGTGCGTCGGCGCCATCCGCCGCGGGTACCCTGCGATTCAGCGCGTCCGACCGCACCGCTGGCATTCCAGACGGCACGGGTGCTGCGTCCGGCGCGGTCTTGCGGTGGAAAAGCCGTCCGCCTGAGACAACCGCCACGCCGACGGGCTTTGCTTCACGGCAGATCGACGGCGCTTGGCAAGATCGCACCCAGAGAACCTGGCCGGCGATCGTGCCCGCCGCTCATCAAAACGCGCCGGCCCCATTTCAGGATCCGTTCGGCGACAATTCGCCGGACGCAGGGATGGGGATCAGGCTGTTGTCACCAACCGGCGGGCCGCTCGGCCAAGCCGGCATGGTAGAGATGGTCAGCGCCCAGGACGACGCGCCCCAACCGCCTGCGGGACTGATGCCACGGCAGGACTCAGCCGTCCAAAAGCGCTCCGTGCTGCGGCCTGGCGAGAAACCGCCGCTGCTTTCCAAACCGAATGCCGCGCAGAAGCCGTCGGCGGAACTGGGTGTGCCTCCGCTGCCCCCGTCGGAATCCTACGTGCCGGACTTTCCGTTGCCCGGTCAGCCCTGGGAGCCCGGCAGGCCAACGGAGCAAGCACCGGCGAAAGAAACGCCCGGGGTCGCCGAGCCCCGAACGCCGGCCGGACCTTCGCTCGGTCCGCCATCCTCTGTTCTGGAGTACGAATTGCGGGCCACCGACCCGGATTGCAAGCGGATCTATAACGACCGCAACTGTTGCGAGGAGGAGCGGAAATGCAATACGGCCAGACAGGCGCTTCGCGATAATTCGATCACCAAGATTTCCTTGGATATCACCGCCCCGTTTAAGCCCGACGCGGCGTCGGAGGAAGAAGAACAGGAGGCGCGGGAGAATCGGCTGCGGCAGATTCCGGCCCGCCAGTGGAAGAATCGAACCGGACAAGTCGTCGCCACAGGCCGCCTGCAGGACGTTCGTAATCGCAAAATCGCCATCGCTGGGATGGACAGCGGCGTTGTCGAAGTGCGACTGGGCGAATTGAGTGACGACGACCTTTGCTTCCTGGCCGCTTGGTGGGGCGTGCCGACGGAATGCACTCTGGGAGACGATCAATACGTCCCGCGTGCCTGGGACTTGGTTGCCTTCACTTGGAAGGCGTCCGCGTTGTGCCACAAGCCGCTGTATTTTGAAGAGACCGGGCTGGAACGCTATGGACACACGATGGGACCGCTGATGGAGCCCGTCCACTCCGGAGCGCATTTCTTCAAGAACGTCGCCTTGCTGCCGTACAAGATGGGCATCAATCCGCCGCATGAATGCCAATATGCGTTGGGCTACTACCGTCCGGGCAGTTGCGCCCCGTGGCTGGTGCCGCCGGTGCCAATCAGTCTGCGAGGCGGCTTGCTGCAAGCCGGGGTGGTGTTGGGCGGCGTCTATCTGATTCCTTGAAATACCGTGATCTGATTCTCTGAGTTCGGGAGCGATTGGGAAGGCAAGCGGCGGAGCGCCGGACGGCGCTCCGCCGTTCTGCATTTACCGGATGTCTCAACCGCTTCCGAATCGTTTGCGGGTAGTTGCAGACTTGCCGTCAAAACGGCAAAATAATGCCTCGTCGAAACTGTTTCACACCAAAGCCTCGATCGCACAAGGAGACACACATGGCGCGACCGGTCACGTTGTTCACCGGCCAGTGGGCTGATTTGCCCGTACAGGAAATGGCCCGCAAGGCGAAAGAATTCGGCTATGACGGGTTGGAGCTGGCCTGCTGGGGCGATCATTTCGAGGTGAAGAAGGCCCTCACGGACGACAGCTACTGCAGCCGAAAGCGGGAGCTGCTCGAAAGTTTCGACCTGCAATGCTTTGCGATCAGCAATCACTTGGTCGGCCAGGCCGTGTTGGACATCATCGACGAGCGGCACAAATTGATCGTGCCGGACTATGTGTGGGGCGATGGCGATCCGGCGGGAGTTACCCAGCGGGCGATCGAAGAGATGAAAGATACGGCTCGAGCGGCCCAGAAACTGGGCGTGAGCGTCGTAAACGGTTTCACCGGCTCCAGCATCTGGCACCTGAACTACTCGTTCCCCCCCGTGTCGGCCAAGATGATCGACGCCGGATTCGAGCTGCTGGCCGAGCGGTTCAATCCGATCCTCGACGTATTTGCCGAATGCGGCGTCAAGTTCGCCTTGGAAGTCCATCCCACGGAAATCGCCTTTGACCTGTACACGGCTCAGCGGGCGCTCGAGGCGTTGGACCACCGCGAAGAATTCGGCTTCAACTTTGACCCCAGCCACCTGCATTGGCAGGGCGTCGATCCCGTCGAATTCATCCGCGCCTTCCCCGACCGGATCTATCACGTCCACGTCAAGGACGCGATCACCACGTTGAACGGCCGTAGCGGAATCATCGCCAGCCATCTGAACTTTGGCGATCATCGCCGCGGTTGGGATTTCCGCAGCCCCGGGCGCGGCGGAATCAACTTCGAAGAGATTATCCGAGCGTTGAACGATATCAAGTACGCCGGCCCGCTGTCGGTCGAATGGGAAGATTGCGGGATGGAACGCGAGTTCGGCGCGCGCGAAGCCTCGCAATTCGTCAAGAAGCTGGATTTCGCTCCCAGCGGCCGCGCCTTCGATGCAGCGTTCGAAGAATAAACGCTCGAAGGATAGGCGTTAGACGGATACACGCTCGAACAAGAGCGGTCTGCAAGTTCTGCGTTATCTGCGGACAGCCCTCCGTTGTCCGCAGATGGTGCCAACCACCCCCTGGATTTTTAGCCATGCCCACCAACCGTCGTGACTTCTTAACTCGTGGTGGACTCGTTACCGCGGCATGCGCCGGTGCCGGTTTGCTGTCCGGCTGCGTCGCGTCGGCAGCGGCCGACGATGCGGCTGCGGCCGAATCCGGCTCGCCGCGTCCCTACGGCTTTACCTATGCGCTAAACACCGGCACGATTCGCGGCCAGAAGCTGGGGCTGGTCGGCGAGTTGGAGACAACGGCCAAAGCCGGCTACTCGGGCATCGAGCCCTGGCTGGGTACCATCCACGAGTACGTCCAAGCGGGTGGCGAGTTGCGGGACATCCGCCGCCGCTGTGAGGATTTGGGGCTCAGCGTCTGCAGCGGGATAGGCTTTGCGGCTTGGGTTGTCGACGACGACGACCAGCGCCGTGTCGGCCTCGAGCAGATGAAACGTGACATGGACGTGCTGGCCCAGATCGGCGGCACGCACATCGCGGCCCCGCCTGCCGGCGCCAATCGCCCCGGCAGCCGGCTCGACTTGGATGCTGCGGCTGCGCGGTACGCCGCGATCATCGAGTTGGGGCGGGAAATGGGCGTCATCCCGCAGATCGAGATTTGGGGATCGTCCGCGAACCTCAGTCACGGCAGCGAAGCCTTGTACGTAGCCGCGCGATCCGGCCGGCCCGAAGCCTGCGTGCTGCTGGACGCCTATCACATGTACAAAGGCGGAACGCCGCCCAGCGTCCTGAAGCTCCTAGGTCGGCAGGCCGTCCATTGTTTCCACATGAACGACTATCCCGCCGAACCGCCCCGTGAAACTATCGCCGATGCCGACCGGATCTGGCCTGGTGACGGAATCGCGCCGTTAACTGAAATGCTGCGCTATCTGGCGGGCAATCATTGCCAAGTCGCGTTGTCGTTGGAGTTATTCAACCGCAGCTATTGGCAATTGCCCGCCGAAGAAGCGGCCCGCCAGGGATTGGAAAAGATGAAAGCCGCCGTCGCCGCAGCCGGGCTGGCGTGATGCGGCCCGACGTGGCGCATGTGAATCGGTCAGGGGGGCCATCTGGGGATTGGGGCTTGTCTTTTGGCCTCGATAAGAGTTAAATAGAAAAATCCCAAGCCGGAGGGTATCCGAATGGTGAGGGGTCTGATTCGAAATCAGATGCCGGGAAACCGGT
>Ga0366818_10044_pt3 | contig 42255 bp, 41 predicted proteins | sample TotcelFGM3001N14_FD_207090 | JGI IMG/M metagenome (GOLD analysis project Ga0366818, IMG submission 207090) | Enriched cells from coal bed in the Powder River Basin, Montana, United States - Total cells FGM rep3 HSBNCT.FGM.300.1.N14 ...
AAGACAAATCTGGCAGCGACCCTTACACCGGAAGGATTATCTCTTGCAAGTGAGGGTCGTGCAGCAGTTGGGGGCCGGTGCCGGAGGGGATGCGGGTCTTTCCGGGGATGACCGTTTTGGAAAACCTGGAAGTGGGAGCCTATCTGGTACGCCGCCAATTGAAAGCCAGGTTGGATCAGGTCTGCCACATCTTTCCGGAACTCAAGGATCGGCTGCGGGCCCCGGCCGGGGTCTTAAGTGGCGGCCAGCAGCGCATGGTTACCCTGGCCCGCGGCCTCATGGCGGCGCCTCGCCTTCTCATGCTGGACGAACCCTTCATGGGGCTAAGCCCCAAGCTGGTGCAAAGGTTTTGTAACTCCTTCCGGGACCTGCGGCAAGACGGCGTCACTCTGCTGATTTCCGGGCAACTCATGCAACGGGTTTTAAACGTGGCGGAGAAAGCCTACGTCCTGGAAAAGGGCCGCATCACCCTCTCCGGCACCGGCCCCCAACTGCTGCACGACCCTCACTTGCAAGAGATAATCCTTCCGGTGTAAGGGTCGCTGCCAGATTTGTCTTGCCAGGGGCTATCAACTTTATGGTCCTGAATGAGCCCCGTCGCGTACCTTGGTTCCGCGCCTCATGTTACAGACATGTATTGGTAACTCGAAAGCGATGGCAACCGCCACACGTGAGCTGGCCTATTGGGCAATTCTGGCCTCACCTCGGCAGACCCCTTGCTTCCTTTATGGGTGGGTCGTAGGTTCATGAACGCTGCATACCTCCATTGTATGCCCGGGGTTTTCCAACAAAAGTTATCCGACCAGCTATCTCTGAGGAAATCATACCCTGTCCCTCCCTCGCCTCTGGACCTCTTACCCTCTTGACAAAGAATTATTGCCCCTTACTTTAAAACTTAAACGGGGGTTTTTCTGGCTGGCGTGATAAATGCTTCGAGACTTTTTGGGGAACCGTTGCCTACCGATTAAGAGTGGCGAAAACGATTGGAATCATCCATCGCGACCGGCGCAAATAATTCGCACTAACCCCGATTACGAGATTCATCATCCCGCCCGGAAAGAAACATGGGGTAATCTCTGCGGGGTTAGGCGCCCGGCGCAAATTCCGGCCGTGAGCTAACTGCTTATTAGGTGTCGGCTCCCCTATCGAGGAGGCAGAACCCGTGATGAGTACGTTTGTGACCCCAATTAGGCCCGGCCTCTCTCGCGCCCGGACGGAGAGGCGCCAGGGCAGTATATGGGTCAGGCTCTTTCTCCTGACCCCCCTGTTTCTCGTGGCCGCCGGCTGCGCAACCGGCTATGGCTATTCCTACGGCGCCTATCCGTATAGCTACTCTTATCCCTATGACTACTCCTATCCTTATTACTACAACCCCTACTATTATACCCCTAAAGGGTACTATTATTATCCTTATGGCCCCCAGTATCGTTACAAAGGGGGCCAGCGATTTCAGAGAACGGTGCCTCGAAAGGGAGATGGAGGAGCAGGCATAAAGAGGGACAGAGGAGTTGGTGGTGGCATGAAAGATCTGAGAGATGGCGGCAAGTCGGGGAGAGGCGGCGGGCGCGGGGGGCATCACTAGCTCCCCCTGGCTCCATTGACCCATCTCCGCCATCCGGGTTAAGGGGTGGCCGGGGCCAGGGTGAGGCAGGAAGCCCCTGGGCTTGCGAATCTATGCCGAATTACACCTTCGGACGGCTCTCAAAAAAAGGGGTTTTCCAGGACAATCGGTAATGGAGAGGAACCATGCAAAGGAATACGGAACTTTGGTCGATGTGGTTGGGGTTGCTTTTGGTGGCAGCCCTCCTGGCGCCCGCCGCCGTGCCGGCCGCGCAAGACCCGGAAAGCGCGTATGAGATGCAGCGGGAGAGACTCTGCCGGGACTTAAACTTGAGTCCCGAGAGGAGTAAGGAATTTAAGGGGGTGGAGGATAAATTCCGCCAAAGCCGAAACGACATCGTTGACCGGATGCAGGAAAACGAAGCCGAATTGGAAAAAGCCCTGGCCGCGCCTCAGCCTGAGGAGGAAAAAATCAAGCAACTGGTAGATGCAATCACCGCTGACCACGGCAAACTTTTAGATTCCTTTCGAACCCAGCGCCAGGAAGAAATGGCGCTTCTGACTCCGGTGCAACAAGGCCAGTTTATTATCTGTTTAAGGAAGTGGCACACCGAGGTCAGAGAGAAATATCAGAAAAAGTGAAGGATTAAATCTCACCACGTGCCTCCTGATGCACCTACCTCGGTTTCCGCGGCGGGCTCGCCGATTATTTCCCGGCATTCTCTCCTGCTTCTTGGGTTCCCCGCCACCCCCGTCATTCCAGGCGCCTTCTGGGCACCAGTATTACACCAACTTACCCTGGCCGAGGTGGGATGACGGGCCTCTCCCGAGTTGGTCACCAACACCCTAAAGGCCCAGGACGCCATAGATCAGAAGCTGTTCCAACAGGGATCCTTCATGACACAGGCTCATCGGGTCATCATCATCGGGGCTGGCATTTTGGGTCTGGCCAGCGCCTATCATCTCCTGAAGGGCCATACCGGTCTCGATCTTCTGGTGGTCGAAAGACTGTCAGGTTCGGGACAGGGAGATACGGCCAGAAGCGCCGCGGCTTTCCGGGATATGTTTTCTTCCTCGGTGAATCGTCAACTCAGTCAGGGCGCCATCGCTTTTTATGAAAATCTCCAAAAAAAGTCCCTCCACGTCGGCCTGAAGAAAATCGGCTACCTCTGGCTGATCACCGAGGCGCAGATGGCCGAATGGCACCGGCCGCTGGCCCACATGGCTGCGGCGGGGGTAGCCTTCCAGACGCTTGACCGAAAGGATTTGGCGGCCCGTCTTCCTGAACTGCGTTTCATAGATATCAGCCAGGGAATCTTGGGGCTAAATTGCGGCATCCTCGATCCCGCCAGGCTTACCAGGTTTTATGAGCAGGAGATCCTCAGGCTGGGCGGGCGCTTGCTATACCGCCGCGAGGTAACCGGGTTCAACCGGGACGGCCAGGGCCGCATCAACGGGGTTCGGGTGGGGGCGGAGGAAATTCACGCCGAGACGGTCATCGTCGCTACCGGGGCCTGGACGGGCCGGACCATGGCGCTGGCCGGCCTGGAAGTCGCGTTGGTTCCCAGAAAAAGGCAGTTATTCTCGCTGCCTGCCTCAGAGGGGCCGCTGAGCCGTCTCCTTTGGACCCCCGGCTTCAACCCCCATAAGCTGCTGCCCTTCACCATTCTGCCGGGCGGGGCCTACCTCCGGCCGGCGGCGGCCTCTTTCATCCTGGGCTACGCCAACCCGGATCAAGCCCCCGGCCTGGACGAGCCGGCGATGGCCCAGGGCGATTTTTTTGAGCATCGCATTCGCCCCCAGGTAGAGGGGTATTTCCCGGTTTTTCAAGGGATTGCCCCAACTCATGCATGGGCCGGGCACTACGACGAGCATCTGGCCGACCGCACCCCGTTCGTGGAACGGCTGGCGGGCGCCATAGTCGTCGGCGGCAGCAGCGGCAGTGGAATAATGAAAGCGGATTCTTTGGGGAGAATTGTCGCCGGCCTCTATGGCGGCCTGGACGTCGTGGAGCTGGGTCAGGGCGAACTTTTCAGGATTCCCGACCTCAGCTTGCGGCAGCGGGCCGTGCCTCCGGAGGAATTCGTGATCTGATCTCTCCCGTTCAAAAGCTCGGGCTGTTGCTCCATTACCCGGCTCTCCTTAATCTCAAGTTCATAGTGCCACTGGGAGACCAAGCTATGCTGACGCCGTTTAAAAATGAGCCTTTAAGTGATTTTTCCGATCCTGACCGGACCGCAGCCTACCGCCTGGCCCTGACCGGGGTGCGCCGCCGCCTCGGGAACCATAAACCGCTGATCATCGGCGGGCAGGAGGTAGATACCGGGAAGCGGATCGTCAGCCTTAATCCCGCCAAACCTGTTGAGGTGGTGGGTACCGTGGCGGCAGCCGGCGCCGCCGAGATTGACGCAACCTTTGAGGCGGCCTGGCGGGCCTTCCCCGAATGGGCGGCCTGGCCGGCGGCGGAACGGGCCGTCGTGACGATAAAGCTGGCCTCGGAGTTGCGCCGGCGGAAGCTTTCGCTGGCGGCCTGGGAAACTCTGGAGGCCTCGAAAAATTGGCTGGAGGCGGAAGCTGATGTGGCGGAAGCCATCGACTTCTGCGAGTATTACGCCCGGCAAGCCCTGGATTTGGCCCGGCCGGTCCCGATAAATCCCTGGCCGGGGGAAATCAACCAGTCGTGGCTGCAACCCTTGGGAGCCGGGGTAGTCATCAGTCCCTGGAATTTCCCACTGGCAATCCTGGTGGGCATGACCATGGGACCGGTGGCCGCCGGCAACACCGTGATGCTTAAACCCTCCTCGAATACCCCGATGACTGCCGCAGCATTCATGGAGGCGGTGGCTGCGGCCGGGTTCCCCCCCGGTATCATCAATTTTCTGCCGGCAACCGGCGGTGACGTGGGGGATTATCTGGTGGGTCATCCCCGCGTCCGCTTTATCAACTTCACCGGCTCCAAAGAGGTGGGGCTGAGAATCGGGTCCCGGGCGGCTCAAGTCCAGCCCGGCCAGACATGGCTCAAACGAGCCTTTCTGGAAATGGGCGGTAAGGATGCCATAGTGGTTGATGAGACTGCGGACCTCGAAACCGCCATCGCCGCGGTGGTGCAAAGCGCCTTCGGCTTCCAGGGCCAGAAATGTTCCGCGGCTTCCCGGCTCATTGTAACCGCTGAAATTTACGCAACCTTTCTGGAAAAGCTGGTGTCTGCCACGAAAGCCCTGCAAGTCGGGCCGGCCGAGGAGAACTATCCGGTGGCGGCGGTGATCTCAGAGGAACAGCATCGGAAGATTCTGGCCGAAATCGAGGCAGGCAAGGCTGAAGCGAAACTCCTGGTGGGCGGTAAGGCCGTGGACAAAGATGGCGGCTACTATATCGAACCGACGGTTTTTGCCGAGGTGGCCGGGAATTCCCGCCTCGGCCAGTACGAGATTTTTGGACCGGTGCTATCCGTCATCCGCGCCCGGAACTTCGATGAGGCGGTGCGTTTATTTAATGACACCGAATACGGACTTACCGGCGGGCTCTTTTCCCGGAGTCGGGAGCGCATCGAGCGGGCCAAGCGTGATTTTGAGGTGGGGAACCTTTATATCAACCGGGGGATCACCGGCGCCAGAGTTGGGGTCCAGCCTTTTGGCGGCTTTAAGATGTCCGGATCCAATGCCAAAGCCGGCGGCCCGGATTACGTGCGGCTCTTCATGGAGATGAAGACGGTAGCCGAAAAACTCTAACCTTGTATGCCTGGGACCATCCACGTTCGGCAACTTCGATGCCATCGTGAGGGAGAAAGAAGATGATGCAACGCATTGAGATTGACAGTATGGGGGAAGTGGAAGTTCCAGGGCACCGGTATTATGGCGCCCAGACCGCCCGAGCCCTCAAGAACTTCCGGATCGGGGTGGAACGGTTCCCCCGGGAGTTCATCCGGGCTATGGGCCTCGTGAAAAAGGCGGCGGCCCTTACCAACCAGGAACTGGGGCGGCTCGCAGAGGACAAAGCTCCGCTCATCGTTGAAGCAGCCGAGGAAGTCATCGGAGGCCTTCTCGATGACCATTTTCCCTTGCTGGTGTGGCAGACCGGCAGCGGCACTCAGACCAACATGAACGTTAATGAAGTCATCGCCAACCGGGCCATTGAGCTGGCGGGCGGCGTCCTCGGAAGCAAAAAGCCCATTCACCCCAACGACGATGTCAATTGCGGCCAATCCACCAACGACGTCTTTCCCACGGCCATGCATATCGCCGCGGCGGAAGAGACGCACCACCGCCTCCTGCCTATGATGAGGCGGCTAAGGGACGCCCTGGCCCAAAAATCAGAAGAGTTTAAGGATATCATCAAAATCGGCCGCACCCACTTGATGGATGCCGTGCCCCTAACTCTGGGGCAGGAGTTCTCCGGCTACGTTGCCCAATTGAATCATTGTCTGAAGGTCATAAACGGGGACCTGGGGGGGCTTTATGAGCTGGCTCTGGGGGGCACCGCGGTAGGGACCGGCCTGAACACGCACCCGGAATTCGGCGAACGGGCTGTGGCCAAAATCGCCGAACTCACCGGGTTGCCTTTTTGCCCTGCCGCTAACAAGTTCGCCGCCCTGGCCTCCCACGAAGCCGTGGTACATATGAGCGGCGCTTTGAAAACCTTGGCCGCGGCGTTGATGAAAATCGCCAACGACATCCGGTGGCTGGCATCAGGCCCCAAGACTGGACTCAATGAGCTCTTCCTGCCGGCCAAAGAGCCAGGGAGTTCCATCATGCCCGGCAAGGTCAACCCCACCCAGGCCGAGGCTGTGACCATGGTGGCGGTACAGGTGATGGGCAATGACGCGGCCATGGGATTCGCTGGCGCCCTGGGGAATTTTGAGCTGAATGTGTTCAAACCCGTGATGATTTATAACCTGCTCCAGTCCATCCGCCTGCTGACCGATGGCTGTGAGTCCTTCACCGACAACTGCGTTGTGGGGATTGTCCCCAACAAGGCCCAAATCGACATGAACGTGCAGGCTTCCCTTATGCTGGTTACGGCCCTCAACCTGTATATCGGCTACGATAACGCCGCCAATGTGGCGCAAACCGCCTATACCGGAGGGATTAGTTTGAAGGAAGCGGCGGTGAAACTGGGCCTCCTCACCGCCGAGGAGTTCGACCGGTACGTAAGGCCTCAGGAGATGATCGGGCCCAAGGCTTAATGCCGTTTTCCGTTTTTGGTTCGGAAAATAATTAGGATCAATAAGGCGAGGTTTTCATTTACTGCTTGAAAAAAGAAAAGGGTATGAGGGGAAATGACCGAGATTAGCCTAGATGCTTTAAAGCTTCATTTAAACCAACCAGAAACGAGAAACCTATCCGGCTCTTCCCAGGATATTTCCGGAATTGGATGATTTCCAAGGTGACAACTTTGAACGCATCGTCATTCCCGCCACTCCCGCCATTAACCCGGCGTTCCTCCCTCACCAACATCTAAAATCATCCTCCCTACAAATGCCCGCACAAGATATGCGGATCATATCCACAATTATTTGGAATTTCTTAGAAGATTCGGTTTTGGCAAGGTAGTCACTTTTGCCAGAGCCCGTTCATGTCGCCTCCGCTTTCCCCCTGGGGCACTTCAGCTCCTCGGTATTGAGGTTTCTGGGTTCTGAGGGTAAGGTATGCCAAAAATTCAAGGAAAAGGCATTTTATCAAAGAAACTTGCGCTATCATGGCATCGCTGAGAGGATTCGGCTTCAAGAACAGAAACTTTGGGGGATTTTTCCAGGGCAAGAGGTCTTAAAAATTTTTTGGATTGCGGTTGCCAAGGCTGCTGCATAATCTCGGGTAAATATGAGAGAATCCGAGGCCAAATATAAGGGATTCCCGGATTTACCCGCAAGGTTATATGAGGCCAAATGTTTATGCGATCTTGTAATATCCCGATAATAGGGGGAGGGGGAAGGCAGGCGATGTGGAATATGCAACCCCTTGGAATAATGGCAATGGTCCTACACTTGCTAATGGGTGCGGCCTTGTCTTAGGGATATAATGATGATTGTGATTCTGTGGATGGTTAGGAGAGCAATACGGGGCAACGCTATAAGGAGGAGTTATGTTTAAACAAGCCACAATAGTATTTTCCGCGATTATCTTGGGGGGGTTAACCCTGTTCGCTGGCTCGGCCACTATTATAATAGCCCTCAAGATGTGTCCCGGTCTGTTATATTTATCGCTGGGACTCAGCCTCACTTTGTTAATGGGTCGCCTGGCCAAGGACATCGTTGGTAAGGTGTTCGGTAACTAAGCCCGCCAACCTACCAACCTATCACCAGCCTCTAGCAGAGCAGAAGGTGTTGGGGGCGATCCTGGTGCGGCCGGAAGTGATGGATCAATTAGATAGCACCGTTCAACCTGACGACTCCTATCGCAAGGCCCACGGCAAGTATCTTCCAGGCCATTCTGGCCTCGCACCTCTTCTGACCCCCACGAACATCCACCTGTTCAAACATAAGCACAGATGCTAAAAGGGGACAGGATGAAAAGTGTCTTTCTGGACTGCTACAAGCGGTGCCGGGTCAGAAGTATCCTATATGTGCATCTTCTTCACGAGGTTGATAGTTCTTATTATTAAGGTCATTTATTTAATTTAATAATAATAATTTTGTGATAAACAAAAGTACCATGAACACAATAGGCAAAGAAGAAAGTAATTATTAGATCTATAATTATGCGTAATGGGTTTATGCCTGTTATGAAAAAATAAATATTATGAATGATAGAAAAAATAAGAAGTATTATTGCACAAATGCGACTTTTATTATACATACCATAGAATAAACCAATAAATAATATAACACCAATCATATTATATAAATTGCAACCTAATTCCATGACCGATCTCCACCTATCGAAGGCGATGATAGCACAATTTTGAGCATACCACACCCTCAAAACAGCAGAACCGGCGATTCAAAACAACCCCCAGAACCCCTGAGATGCCCCAGTTTAATGGTAACGTAATATTTTTTCCGAATGATTTTTGGATAAAATCAGGTAGAGGCGGATGGGGAGTTAACGGATCACTCCTGTGATTGGATTAATTTTAAATTATAAATCATAGTGCAGAATCTTGTGGTGATAAAATAGCTGATAGCTGCTATATCTCCGCAGTTTAAATTATAATATTAACTAATTGATATAATTATCATATATTGAACTTCCATCCCCCCGAGTTGTAAACATTACCCATCATTGTCAGGCATAATCTGATCTCGGTTTGATGGCGGTACTCAAATCTTGATCATTACATTTTAGTTCTTGCCGGCCAAAGCTAATAGAGTAAAAATTGGGGGGGGTAGAATGCCCCTATATGTTCCATGATGGCCTCTAATGGCTAAGGTGAATCGCCGTAAAAGGCCTGAGAGTCAATATAATCAAGGATTCTGAACAAATCCCGCTTCGGCACCATTAAGTTAATTTAGGCGTAATCTTAAAAGGTTACGCCTTTGGTTACCACCTTCCGTCCACAATTAGCTCCCATTTTTTTGACCCAAAATCACAGAAAAGCTGACAGAATAAGCTGCCAAGCGGGTGTATGACGCGGGCGCAAAAGGCCACCGTAATATCTTCCTGGGATTTAAATCTCAGGTCACCATTGGGCCAGGGGGGTGACCCTTTTCTCCAAAAGGTCTGTCTGCGGTTCCGCGGTCAGCGGGGTCAGTTCCACTGCCAGGCGCAGGCTCTGAACCTCCTGCACATGGATGGTCAGCTTGGACACGCCCCGGTTTTCCGCCTGTCCCAACGGGTGAGGCGATAAGGGGCCGGGCCGGGCCGATAAGAGCTTGAAAACCGCCTCCGGAGGGGTAAGGATGCGGGCGGCCAGGCGCGCTCCCCCAAGAGACAGGGAGGCCGTCCGCTTATACGGGCCCAGGCGGATTTCAGCCGCAGTATGCAAGGCCCACAGGACTTCGACCGGTTTTTCGGCCTGGATTTCATCCTGAATCAGGACCTGCCGGCGGTTTACCAGGGACAGGCCCCGCCAGACCCGCGTCGCCTGGCGGGCATAGGCGGGGGTTAAATCGGCGATGGCCAGGGATAAGTCCGGGCCGGAGCGAAACCGAAAAATGGCCGCGGAGGCCTCCGGGTCCTGGTCCGGACCTGAGCCGGGGTTGAGTACCAGGGTATTATGTCCTTCGGCCCGCAAGCGGTAATAATCCCACCGGTTCCGGTCGAAATAACCGGGCAAGTTATAGTCATCCCCTCCCAGGTCCAATGCCCAGCGGACCCCCTGGGCCTCCAGGACAAAACTCCCCAGGTCCAGGTGGCTGTGACCGGCCCGGTTGTCCCCGGCTTTAAAACCCACAAAGATGGCCTGGGGGTCGTCCCAACTGGTGCGGAAAGTGACGACTTCAATCCCCCGGAAGTATCGGTCCAAGGGGAGGCCGGCCTCCCGGGGGCTGAGGCTCCGGGTTTCAAACCATAAAAGGTCCAGGGGGTGGACCTTAGTGATGCGGCGGGCATACCAGGCAAAAACGGGCTGCTGAAATCTGCGCGACAGCCAAAACATCTGCGAGGTCCAGTAGATAAGATCGTCGGCATCGGCGTAGTTAAAGGTGCGGTCGCGAGGACCAGTCATATAAAGGGGAAAATACCCAGTGGCCTCATAGCCGGGCGCCTCTGCCAGGCCGAAATCGCGGCCCAGCGCGGTTTCCAGGCCAGCCAGGAACAGGGTGGTGTAGAAGGTGGCGTAGCCCCAGTACAGGGGGCCTTCGTAACTGCCCCCATCGGGGGCGAATTTGGCCAGAGCCCGGGGCAAAGATCGCACGGCTCCCTGTAGCACCTGAGCGGCCAGGTCCGGACACGCCTCGACAACGGCCAAAGCTCCCAGGCCGAGGCCGCCGTTGCAGACCTGGTTCCAGTTATAAGGGGACTTCACCCACCAGCCGAATTTTTCGGTGCCCTGGTAGGCCGTAAGGCCGGGCTTGAGCCCTTTGTCTCGGATGGCTTGGACCAGGACGGCCCGCTGCTCCGGTGACCAGGTGTCGTAGAGCCAGTCGTAGGCAATGGCAAAGGCATGGGTCATCTCGGCGGTATCCAGAAAGTGGTCCGGGTGCCAGTCGGGAAACCGGGCGGCGGCGTCCAATTCCTGCCAGAGGCGATGGGCATAGCGGTTGCCGCCCTCCAGCCGCTGGAGGAATGCCAGGAGGTAAACCCGCCGCAAAACAGTCCGGCTTGCTTCCAGAATCACCCCCTCGCTCCCAGTGGTCCGATAGCGACAGGGCAACTCGCCGAGAATTTTCTGGGCCTCCTGCCGCAGCTTATCGTACCATTGCCGGGCCAAGTTATTTTCCCGGATAAGCTTTTTCACCCGAGCAAAGTCATCCGCCGTCACCAGAAGGCGAGGATGCGTCTTTTTGAGCTGAGTTTCCAGAAAAGGTTGGCTGGGGATAACCGGATTAAGGACAGGAGCCTCAGCCTGGCCCGGAAAGGTTGAATAAGGCAGCAATACTAAAACCAGAACGAGGCCCCAAAGAGCCCGCCTTAATTTCAGGCGGATACCGGAAATTTTAGAACTCCCCAGATTCTCTGGAAAATTATTCAAAGCTTTTTAACTACGGTTTTAACTGCGTGAGGCCCGGCAGCCCAGGCCAAACGCCGGCGTTCCTGCAGGACCTTAATCAGAAAAGCGGCGTTGCCCCACAGGTACCGCTTGGCCATGCGCCGGGGTTCCAGCAGCAGCCGGAAGAGCCATTCCAACCCATGTTCCGCCATCCACCGGGGGCAGCGGGGAATCACGCCGGCCCAGTACTGAAAGGCGGCGCCCACGGTCCAAAAGAGCCGGGCGTCCACCCGGGCGTAATTATCCAAGATCCAGCGCTGCTCCAGCGGCATTCCCAGGCCCACCATGAGCACGTCGGGCCGGAGGCGGTTGATCCTTGCTATGACCGCGTCGTTTTCCGGGCCGGTTTTTTGGAAGAAACCGTGGTGGGTGCCCAGGATTTTTACACCGGGAATCGCAGCCTCCAGTTTCTCGGCGGCTTGCGCAGCCACTCCTTGGGGATTGCCAAGGAGGTAAAGGCTATGGCCCTTGTCGGCCAGGTGGGCTACGGCCGGCCACCCCAGGTCGGCCATGGTCTGGCGCGGCGGGATATGATACCCCAGGAGCCTGGCTCCAAGAACTACCCCCGCTCCGTCCACGTAGACCAGGTCGGCCCGATGGTAGAACTCGGCCAGCCAGGCAAGCTGCCGGGCCAGGTTAACCCCGTGGACGTTGGCGTCAATGATGAAACTTTGCCGCTTCTGGCCGGCGAGGCAGGCGATCTCTCGGCAGATTTCCTCTTGCGTGCCAGGGGTAATCTTGATTCCCAGAAGTTCGATATTTTCCATAACCCCGATCTCCGCCTGTCCTATGGTTGCTGGCTCAGGGGGCGCGGCAGCCACTCTTCCTGGCGCAGGGTGCGCCCCCGGAGGCGGTCCAGTTGCTCCCGCCGCAAAAACTCCGCAAGGCCCATTTCATCCAGCCGTGGTTCCCGGCGCAGCGCCGCCATCAGGTAACCCAGGGGAATCAGCAGGCTCATCAGGTAAGGCCGCTCCAGAGCCCGGTAAAGCGTTTTGGCCAACACGAAGAGAGGATGGGCCCGAATCACGTAATAGCACCGGCCGTAACGCAGGTTGGCCCGGACCATACCCGTGGCGGAACCGGTGAGGCGCAAATGATAGAGGGGCAGATCTCGAAAGCTGCGGGTATGCCAGCCGTGTCTTCTGGCCTGGGCAACATCCAGGATGTCCCAGCCCAGGATGGGAATTAGCCCGCCCATTTCGCTAAGACAGGCGGCGCGGTAGGTTTTGCAGGCCCCGGTGACGTGGGAGTCGGCAATGCGCTCCAGCACCCAGGTTCCGTGTTGAAAGTTATAGGTCTTACCCGAGGCAATCCCCAGCCGGGGATTGGCCTGAAAATGGGCCAGGAGCGTGGCGAAATAGTCGGGAGTCGGGAGCACGTCGGCGTCCATCTTGACTACAAAGGTTGCCGCGGGAACGATCCTGGCGCACCCGAGATTAAAAAGACGCACCACATTGCTTCCCAGGGCCGGACCGGGCTCGCCTTGCACTTGCAAGGGCTCAATAAAGGAATACCGGCGGGCCGCGGCGTTAATCAGCGCCCAGGTATCGTCGGTGGAACGATCATCCACGATCACCCATTTGGTCGGCTTCAGAGTCTGTGCCGCGATGGCTTCAAACACATGGGGAAGAAAGGCCGCTTCGTTGTGGGCCGGGGTGATGACAGAGTAGGCGGGGGGACTCATACAGGGGATACTCCGTGGTTTCCCGGCACCCAGGGAAGTTCCCGGGCAAAGACGGCCATCAGTTTCCGGGCATTGCGGTTCAGGTCAAAGAGTTCCAGCGCCCGCCGGCGCCCTTTCAGACCCAGGGGGACGAGGTCTCCGGGTTGGGCCATCAACCGGGAAAGCTGGCGGGCCAAATCCTCGGCATCCAGAGGGCGGAACAGATAGCCGGTATGTCCCTCTGTTAGCATCTCCGGGATGGCGGTGAGTCGGGGGGCGATCACCGGCCGGGCCTTGGCCATGGCTTCGATAATTACCATGGGAGTGCCCTCACTCCGGGAGGACAGGACCAGAACCTGGGACCAGTCGTAGAGCTTGGCCACCTCATCTCGGAAACAAGCACCCAGGAGTTGGATGCGATCCTGGAGATTGAGAGATTGGATGAGGTTTTGCAATTCAGCCCTGAGGGGGCCGTCGCCCACTATCCGGCAGCGGAAGTCCCGACCCTGATCCCGGAGCCTGGCCAGAGCCAGAATGAGCACTTCCTGAGCCTTGACCGTCACCAGCCGGCCGATGTGCAGAATCCGCAGGGGCAAATCCGTCCCGGGAGGCTCAGGATTGGACCAGGGAGGGGCCTTCAGATCAAGCCCCCCGGGGACCACGTAAAAACGCTGCTGCGCCAGGGAGGAAAAACGCCGGCGCAGGTTCTCGACGTGGAAATGGCAATTGGAAACGATAAACCTGGCGCGTCGCAGTTTTTCTTCCAGGAGGGGGTTATCCAGGAGGACATCGGACCCATGGATGCTCAGGCTATAGGGGAGGCCGCACAGGGCTTCCAAAAAGAGGGCGACTTCCGCGGCGCCGTAAGCAAAGTGAACGTGAACATGGGGGACCTGTCGGGCCAGGAGATATTCGGCCAAGGCCGCGGCGCCCGCCAGGTGTGCCAAGTTTTTTAGCACCTGCCCGGGGGAGTGATCTTGTAGACGGAAGGCCAGGGGCAGGGTCCCGGTATAGCGCCCGGGCCGCCGGCTTAAGGCCCCCAGGTTGGCTCGCAGGTAGGCCCACGGCTGCACCGGAGTCAGGTAAAAGGTCTGCTGCCGCAGCTCATCGTCTTGGGGATGAAAATCGTGCGGCCCCGGGCGCCGGTTGGCCACCAGAATAAACTTGAGACCCAGCTCTTCCGTGGCCCGCACCTGGTGCTGGGCAAAGGTAGTGGTCAAGGCCGGAAAGGTGGAAAAATAATAGGCCAGATGTGCCATGAGGGCCCCAAAAATCGTGACAGTGAGGGAGAGTGATCAAACGGGCTCCACCAAGCGCGGAGCCCAGGCCTAACCCTGAAATTTCCATCCCTCAAAGATATTCTTCGGCTACCTGAGGCGATTTCCTAAACTTTTTCTTGACGGCGTTCAGCAGTCAGACATCAGCGTGAAAAGCAAAATCGGGGCGGGCATTTACCTCGCCTATAGTTAAAGTTCCAATAGCTCCAGAGAGGGCTGGGGGGGAGGCGGCAGACCCACCACCGTCTCCCCGGTATTATCGGGTCCGAAGGCTTGGGGTATCAGGTCCCGGCCGGACAGGCGGAGAACAACCTCCCCCGGCGACGGGACCGAGAAACAGAGGCCCGCCAATTCTTCGAGTTCGGGCGGCCGCGGGCCGGTAGTGGGGTCTTGGAGTGATTTTAGGTGAATGATGAGCCGCTCCCCTTCCCGGTGCGCCGTCCAGACAAGGTGGCGGGTCAGGAGCCAATGATTCAAGACCCTGACCGTGGGAGCTACCCAAATATTGCCGGTATGATAATACTGCGCCAGGCGTACCAGAGCGGCCTGATCCTGGAGGGGGAAAAGTTCCTCTCCCGGCCCCGGGCGCGGCAGCCCCAGGTGGGTGTAAAGGATGAGGTATCCCTCCTGGGCCAGCAACTGCTCCAGCACCGAACCCCCCAGGGTATAGCGCAGGGTGTGCCGGGAGGTGGGTTCCTTCAGGCCCCGTAAATGGCGGTTGAAAGCCATGAGTCGCAGGCCGTCCCTGAGCGTTACGGGTTGGCACAATTCCATGATCTGGGCGGTGGTCCTTGCCTTCCGCCGCTGTCCCAGGAGGATTTTCAGCACATTCTTCAGGACATTGATGCCCGGCTGGAGCCTGGAGCCGGGAAAATCCGGCCGACTGGAAAGTGGCCAAGAGACCAGATCGGACCACCAGTAATATTTCAGGCCCAGAGGCTTCAGGAGGTCGGCGGTGTAAAAGGGCGAAGCGGGGTCGTCCCCGGCATAACCCGGCTGCAACCTGGCCCGCAAGTTCTGCCGGTTGCAGGGGTCGCCATGATTAAGCCAGACCTTCACGGATACGTCCTGGCGCTGCAAATCTGCCACCAACTTTTCCGCCAGGGAGCGCAGGGCCTGCGGCTGGGGCCCAGCTAGGTTGAAGTCCCCCCAGGAATGCAAGGAATCGATGAGTCCCCCCCGGATGGCTTGGATAATGAGTTGGGCCTCGGGCGCTGGGGTCCGGCCGTCAGGGAGGAAGTAAGCCATCTGCCCCGGATCCCGCCCTTGGCCAAAAAAGGAGTCGGCTACGGGCAGCCCCAAGCCGCTCCGGGGGTCGTTGAGGTAACGGTGGACGGCCAGAAAGGTGGGGAGATCGCAGCCGTCGATATCGGAACAGATGGCCAGCGCCGCCCGGTAGGGAAAGGGGAAGGGTCGGAGCCGCACCGCCGGCTCCGGTGACACCCCAAGCCCAGGCGGTTCAAGTTTATCAGACAAAGTCGCGGTCCAGGAAATCACCCCCCAGAGGCCGGTGACAGGTGTAATAAGCCAGGGTGGAGATTAAGGTAAGTAGGGTCCAAAGTTGGTTTTTGTCGTAATCCTGGGGCCTGGCGAGAACCAGGGCCAGAGACCGGGAATCCAGATACTGGTTGAGGGGAGCAACGGCAGGGCTTTGATCCCGCAAGTATTCCACGATAGTGGAGGCCGGCTCCACCCTGTCGTAACGTCCCAGCAGCTTTCTGAATCGGCGGATGAGGTTGGGCCGCCGCCGGGTAAGGTTCTTGATTTGATATAACAGGGAAAATTTCAGGGACGAGAGGGGCGCCTGCCAGTCGGCGTAATCAATGCCGCCCACAGCCGGATGGAGTTGGGCCAGAAACTCCCGGTATAAGCGGTAACCCTGCTTGTCCCGGTCCGGGCAGTTCATGGCGTAGTGAAAAAAATCAAAGGAATAGAAGGGGGTGACGCTCCAGAAGAAATGGCGGTTGCGGTCCTCGCCTTCATGGTACATTTTGGTGGCCACTTCAAGGCAAAAGAAGTGCTGGTATTTCCGGTCGAGGGCAGTTTCCGGGTAGGAAGCCAGGTGCCCGGCGAGTTCGGCTTTGATATCCTGGCCGGCTAACCGGGTCAGGGCGGCCACCTGGTCCAGAGGCCAGATCTGGTATCGTTCAATGACATAATCCAGCAGGGCCTGGTGAGTTCCTATCCGGCGATAGGGACAGGAAACCCCCAAGGCGTCACCGCCGCCATCGCCGGTAAAGTAGATGGTTGCGGGGCCGAATTTATTCAGGATTTGGCGGAAAAACGGCAGGATATAGCTCATGCGCAAATTGTTGGCGCCGTTTTTCAGTTCCAGGATGTGCACCAGGTCTTTGCCCTGGGGGGGGCGCAGGTGGAATAGCTGCCAATCCACTCCCAACGCCTCCGCTACCCGGGAGGCGACCCGAACCTCTGCGGCATTGGATTGCTGAGCATTCAGGAACGTGGCGGCGGTAAAGGGAATCTCCTCCCGTCGCAAACCCGCGGCGACGGCCCGGGAATCGAGGCCGCCGCTCAAGGATACCACATTGTTTCCCCCTCCCCCGGTTCGTTGCCGGCAGGCTTGCCGAAAAAGGCCCGCGAGGTTATGGGCATTTTCCGCCGAATTTTGATCACGGTATTTCTCTCCCTCTAAGTTAAACTCATGCAATTGGGTAACCTTAATGGAGGCGTCGGCGGGAGAAATGGATACCAGGGAGGCGGGCTCTAAATAATCGATACCGGCAAACCAAGACCTTTTGCCAAGGGGAAAACCCAGGAGCAGATATTGGGCCAGGGCCATGCGGTCAAAGTCGGCCGCGCCCAACGCTTGGGTAACCCGGCGCAGGTCCCGGGACAGAATGAAACTGCTGTCTCTGAGGTGGATATAGGTGGGGAGCCGTCCGAAAATATCATTGATCACGGCGATGCCGCCGTCGGCTTTATTAATCAGGACCAGGAGGAAATCGCCGTCAGTGCGTAGCAACCATTTGGCCAGGCGGGGCCTGGGATCAATTTCTGGCGTAAAAATGAGGCGGGCTAAATCGGAGAGTTGGGCAGTTAACTGCGGTTCCTCCGGGTGGTAAATGCGCCCCTCCAGGTGCACCAGCAGATCTGCCGTTTCCCATGAAAACACCGGATAATGCTCGCGGGTGGTGCAGCTTAGATGGGAATGCTGATCCTGCCAGACGATGCGCCGGCTGAACCTAGGGGGGCAGGGGCCTTCCACACCTAAGGGAAGGCCCGGGTCACTATAATTCAGTCCCCGCTTAAAGTCACAGATCAGGAAAGTTCCCAGCAAGAATTTCTCTCTCCCAGCCCCGGAAGGGCTAAGCGCGGTCCAGGTTCACGCTGCTTCTAATTCTTTGCGTTTCCAGGTGATTAAATCCCAGGCCTCCCGCAACTCCTCCCGGGAAAGGGCGCCGGTGCAAACCGTCAAGAAAAAGAATCCCAGAGCCATAAGCGTCAGTCCGGCAAAAAAATTGATTTGCCAGGCAACTAATCCCCGCCCCAATCCAAAGCTCAGCAGGCCGGCCAGCAAAGGCCGCAGCGTCACCCGCCCCAGTCCCAAGATTCTCACCTGCCGCCAGCCCATGGCCTGAAGCATCAGGAAGAGCACCAGGACTTCGGATATGAGGGTGGCTCCCGCGGCGCCGCTTTGCCGGTAGATGGGAATCAGGGCCAGGTTGAGGCAGAGATTGAAGGCCGCGGCCAGCAAAATAATCCACACGATCTTCCGTTCCCGGTCCAGGGCGATGAGGCCGTTGGATAGCGACAGGTTGACAAAGGTCAGCGCCAGGGACAAGGCCAAAAGGGTCAGTGTTGGGGTGGCGGGTTTGAACACAGGCCCGAAAATCAGCAGGATAAAGCCCTCGGCCATGCCACCCAAGACTGCGGCCAGTCCCAGGCCGATCACCAGGAGATATTTGAAGAACGGGCGAAATACGGCGGCGAAGGACTCCCAGCCGGACTTGATTTGCCGGCTCATTACCGGTAGGAAAGCTCCGGTGAAGGCATCGGGCAAAAAATCGAAGGAGCCACAGAGGCGCAGGGCGGCGGCATACATGCCGGTGACGGCATCTCCAGCCATAAAAGAGAGCATAAACATGTTGATGGAGGCATAGAAGGTCAACACCACCCGGATAAAGAGGAAATCCTTGGTGGACCTGACCAGGGTGAGCAGGTTGTTCCAGGTCACCCGGTGGAAGGGATTGCCGATTTTCCTGATAAAAAGCCACCAAGCCAGGGAGCAGGCTCCGGCCTGGGCGGTCAACTCCAGGGCGGAAAGGGTCAAGATCCCCTGCCCGGAGAGGATGGCGGCCAAACCGGCCCCGCCGTAAATCAGGCGGAAGCTGATGACTACCAGGGCCTCATATTTGGCGTGCTGATGGGCGCGGAAGAAGCAGTTGCTGGAGGTAATATTGGTTCGGAAAAATAGGGACAGGCTAAGGAGCCACACCACGTACCTTTTCAAGTCACCTTCCACGATGGTCAGGCTCAAAATGACAATGACCACGCCGGAACCTAAGTAAGCCAGGAGCTTGAGGGCGAAGACCTGGCTGAACAAGGGGCCGGCCAGGTCCGGCTGCCGTCCCACTTCCCGCTGAATATAGCGCTCCAGGCCGAAGCTGATAAAGATGTCAAAAAAATTTACGAAGGTAAGGGCAAAGGAATAAATGCCCATCATCGCCGGACCCAGCCGACGAGCCACGAAAATCACCAAAACCAGACTCACCAAGCGGGTGAGAAGCTCGGTGGCGCTGAGCAAGATCGTATTCAGGGCTATTTTGCGGTTTGCGGCTTCCATGATTTTTCCATGACGGCGAGAATATCTGAGGCCACAGCTTTCCAGGTAAGCCGGTGCATGACATAGCGGTGCAAGGACTGGGCTATCCCTGCCGCCTCCGAGGGGTTCCGTTGAAGCTGGAGAATTATCGCCGCCAGGGCGGCGGTATCCTCGGGGGGCATCAGGAGGACCCCGCTCTGCACCTCTTCCGGGTAGCCCTCCAGGGAGTAACCCGCAGTGACCACCGGCAGATTGAAGCTGGCATACGTGGCCATTTTGGTGTGGATGGGGCCGTGTTCCAGGACCGCGGCCTTGGTTAAAGGCATGAGACCCACGTCCACGGCCGGCAGGACCCGAGCGAATTCATCGGGGGGCATGAAGCCGGTGAAGACCACCCGATCTGCCAGTCCCAGGTCTGAGGCTTGGCGCTTAACTTGCTCTAAACCGGGGCCGCCGCCGACGATAATAAAAAACAGGTTAGGGATGAGGGGTAGGCATGTTGCCATGGCCGTCAGCATGGTGGCAAAATCGTAGCGCTCATAAATGACGCCCAGATACCCCAGGCAAAAAGAATCGGCGGGCAGTCCCAGGCGCTGCCTGGCCTCGGCCTTGCTGGGGAGAAGGCCCCAATCCAACTCGTCGGTCCCATTCAGAATCAGATGAATTTTTGGCATGGGCACATGATATTGCCGGTTGATTATCCGGCAGCGCGGCAGCGAAGGGACGACGAGACCTGCAGCCTGGCGGTAGTCCAGCTTCAGGTTTAATTCCACCGCTTTCCGAATGAGGAAAGGATAGGTCCCCTCCACGGGAGTGTCGTCCACTTCCAGGTATAGGGGGATGCCAAAGAATTGGGAGCAGAGCCGGGGCCCCACGAAGACGTCCATATCCCGGGCGTAGATGGCGTCATAGTGATGACGGCGGCACAGGGACCAGAGAAAGGCGGCGCTGTAAAGCACTTCTCGCAGCACATAAAGCCGGCCGCCATGGTATGGGCTGAGAAAATGGAACCTTATCAACTCCCTTTGGGGGAGAGGGACTAATGGACGGGGGATTATGGCGTCGAGCCTGCAGCCGTTGGCCGCAAAGCCGGTCAGGATTCCCAGGGTATGGGTCTGACAGGCGCTGGGGGTATCAAGGTCGACATAAGAAAAATAGAGAATTTTCATGGAATTGTGCGGTTGAGAACATTGCGGGGCCGGTCCTTTGCCGTCCGGCTGCTCATCGCTTCTCCTGGCGGTTCACCTGCACCATCGCCAGGGACAACCCCACCAGCAGCCAGAAAGGGTCCCCTAGGAGGACATAGTTATAGTCCAGGAGACGGGAAACAATCCAGGCAAAGATGGTTCCCAACAAGCCTATGGCTAAATACGGCAGAACGGGATCAGTGCGGGACCGGCTTAGACGGAAGAGCTGGACAACTACATAGAGTAGGATAATCAGAAACAGGCCCAGGGCCGGCAGGCCCTGCTCGGCGGCGATGAGGAGAAATTCGTTGTGGACCGGGCGGGGAAATTCGTAGGAAATCCCCTCCGGGGTGGTGTCGTAATCCGGGGCGGCCATGGTGTAATTACCCAGTCCGATTCCCAGCCAGGGGTGATGGCCGATAATATTCAGGGCCACCTCGGCCAGGGGAATCCGGATCCGGGCGGCTCCGTAATCCTCCAGAAACAAGCGTTGTCTCAACGGGGTAATTAAGCCTACTGAAACAGCAAAAAAGATAATCAGCAGGACAAGAGAGAGCAGGAAGGAGATGCTCCGGTGTTTGATCCAGCGAAAAAAACAGAGATATAAGGAGAACATACCGGCAAGGCCCAGGGCCAACCAGCCTGCCCGGGAGAAAGTCAGGATCAGGGCGGTACTCATCAATAATAAGGTCGGCCAGAGCGCCAGCTTCACCCTTGCGGAGATGGGGGGCCAAAAAAGGGACAGATTGATCAAGATCAGCATAACGAGATAACCCGCCAGGCTGTTGGGGTGTCCAAAGGTGCCCGAGACCCGGCTGATGACCTCGGTACCCGCCATCATGACGCTGTAAACGTTATAGGACTTGCTTTCTCCGAAGATTTGCAGCCCCAAGGAGCCGCCGCTGACATACTGGGCCAACCCGAGGATTGATTGCACGACCCCGGTAAACAGCAGTACCGCCACAATGTTGAAGACCGTCCGGCGATCCCGGATATTGTTGGCAAAGAAGAGGAATATGAGCCAGCTCTCGAAAATCAGCCATAAATTGCTGAACTTGACGATCCCCGGCATGGAGACGTTATGCAGGCCGGCCAGGCTCAGGCACCAAATCAGCAGAAAAGGGATGGAGATCCAGGGGAAAAGACGCACCTTGAGGCGGATATCCACCGCCAGGCGGATCAGCCAGGAGATCATGAGGCAGAAGAAAGCCACCTCGAAGATGCTGATGCGGAAGCCGCTGACCGGCCAACTGAAAGCGGTCGGTACCAGGAAAATGGGGTGAAAACTGAGAAAAACGCTGGTCAGCGCCACGCTCAGATACAGGAGCAGCTTTTCCCTCTGGCGCACGATGCAAAAGAAGGCCATTACGACAATCATGAAGAGAATAAAGACCATCCACTTGGTGGGTAGATAGGCTGCGACAGATAGGCTGATGCCGATAGCCAGTCCCACCATCAGGATCAGGCCGGTCTCGAGCTGGAAGGCGCGAGAAGCGAGGGCTGCCGGGAAGTTCATAGACGGTTGCCACCCATGGTCAGATTACGGTATCTAACACTCTTCATCAGGGTCCCAAGAATTGCCGGTGCATAGTGGGAGATTCGCCAATCCCGAGCAATAATATGACTACGTAGGTTAGAAAGATACCAAGCAAGACGAAACCGCAGGTTAAGGCTATGTCGGAAAACCTGAACAATTTCTTATTTGAGCTCTTTTTTGCGTCAGCGACCATTCTGGATGGATCACCTTTAGATGCTATGGGCATACAGCCAGGCTCGAGGATAACCTGAACCCTGCAACTGCTTGTCACCCTCGATCTTTTTCACAGCGGCAACTCAGCGGTTGGTGGTGTCAACACCCACCTGACCGGCGCCGCCGGGTCCGATCGGATAAAGGAACACGCCCCGACTTTGAGGTACCATCTTGTTGAGATACTGGTCAACCCAGTCATCCGCCTTGGTGATGAAGGTGGGCGGCACGTAGACCACATCCCGGGGCTGGAGGAAGAAAGACGCCCCTTCCTTGCCTTTCAAGACGTCCTTGAGATTGACCAGGCAGCCGAAGTTGCGGCCCTCACGCTGGCGCACCACCAGAACGTTCTTCATATCTGCCGTGGGCCGGGTGCCGCCGCCCACATCCATGACCGCCTCCAGCACCGTCATCCGTCCGGGCATCTGCACCGGGCCGGGCCGTTTTACCTCACCGGTTACCCAGACCCGGCTGTCATTCATCCGGCGGACCATGATCGTCAGGTTGGGGTTTTTTAAGTGGGTGGCGTAGCGTTTAAGTAATTCCCGGTGAAGTTCTGCAGGCGTCTTACCCTGAACTGATATATCCCCGATGAGTTGCAAGGTCATAAACCCGTCGGGGCGGACAATCTGGCTCTCATCAAGTTCGGGCAAATAAAAGAATTTGACGTCGAGGACGTCTCCGGCGGACAAGGTCAGGGAGGGAACGGGTTGGGCAGCCATTGCGGCTGTGTCCCGGGCCGGCTCCATGAAACTGCAGCCCGCCAGACAACTTCCCATGAACAGGAGGAAAAAGAAACACAGGACGGCTTTCCGGTCATATTTAACTGACAGCATAGGTATTTCCTCGTTTGGGCAACCATGTGACAAGCGGCAATGGCGTAATCGTCTCTTCCATGATCCCGGGTATAAGTGTCAATTTAAATTCCTCAGATAATGTTATACAACGCCTTTGGAATCACAAAACGTCGCTTATTTAACACAATGCCCAGAACTTTGGCACTGTCTTGCAAGTAATTCTCAATGCTGATAATGGTCTCGTAGCGAGTATGATTGGCTTCTACCACAAGAATTACCCCGTCAACTTTGGTAGAAATAGTGAAGCTATCACTGGAACCAAGAATGGGGGCCGAATCTAACAACACGAAATCGTAACGGGATCGCACTTCTTCCAAAAAGGTAGCAAATTTGAGAAGATCAAAGGGCGAGAGAATCTGGGTGGCGGACTTGCCTATGGTGATCACTTCCAGGTTGGGGCGCATAGTCGGTTGCAGCACCTGCTGTAGATCGATTTCTTCGGTCAAGTAATTAAGCAAACCCGGCCCCTGCAACAGTCCAAAGGTCTGATGAGCTGATGGGTCGGTCAGGTTGCCGTCCACCAGCAGGATGCGGTGGTCGACCAGGTCCCAGGCCAGAACCAGGGCCAGATTGCTGGCCGCGGTGCTGGAGCCGTTATGTCGATTGGCCCCGGTGAGCTGAATAACCAGGGGTTGGCGAGATTTTGCCAGGAATTGCAAATGAGCCTTCAGGGAGCGGAAGCTCTCCAATATTCCCGGATAACGCTGTGGTTCCGCCATCCAGAGAGGCACCCCTCCTCCATCTGGCCGGGAAGGAGGGATCGACTCCAAGGACAAATGGGAAAGGATTCTGGTCGCCGACTTGCCCCCAGGAGTTGTAATTGAGCTGCCGCCGGGCGTGATCTGGGTCTGGTCCGCAATGAAGGTTAGGACCTGGGAGCGGCAAGTCCGGCCAATGTCTACCGGGGTCTTGACGGTATGATCCAGGTAATAAGCGGTAAAGGCCCCGGCGATACCCACCAGGGAGCCGATAACCAGGGACAGGAAGCTCATCAGGAGCTTTTTCGGAAACACCGGCACCGAAGGCACCTTGCCCCAACTGGACACAATCACATTGGCAGCCCGGGAAGTATCCTGTTGCTCTTCGATGCGGGCCTCTTCAGTCTTATCCAAGTAAAGGAGATAATTCTTTTCCTGCTGCTTCAATTCCCGCGACAGGCGCTCATATTCCACCTGCTTTTCCGAGAGCAGCAGCGATTTCCTTTCGATTTCGCCGATATGTTTCTTCAATACTGCGGCATAGGAGTTTAAGCCATTCAAATCCAGGGCGCTGCCCTGCAAAAGCTCCTTGGTTTGCTTGTGATAACCCTTTTGGAGCTCTTGAACCTGGCGGTTCAGAGTCTGGTATTTGAGGCTGGATTTCTGGTAGAGAGCCGCGATGCGCTCCCGGTCGACGAGCAAGGGACCCATTTCCCGGATGAGTTCCTCCAGAATACCACTTTGCATGTCTTTAGTGATGGCTCCGACCTCGCCGGTTCTGGCCAGATTACGTTTTTGAACCCCGACTTTGGTCTGGCGGTCGCTGATATTGGCCTGCACCAAGGCCAGGTTCTCCCGGAGCATCCGCAACAGTTCAATATTGGCGTCATTCTGGGTCGAGATATCAATAATGGCCCACTCTTTCTTAAAGTTTTCCAGGTCGCCCTCCGCCTGCTTCAGGCTTTGGGCAAAGAGTTGGGCCTGGGCGGCATAGAAATCCCGGGCTCCCTTGGCCCGGTACAAGGACACATGGAATTCGACGTAATTACGCATCAGGGTATTGACGATCTGGGTAATCCGCTCAGGTGATTTGCCGGTCAGGGAGATCTCGATGACGTTGGACAGGGCGATGGGCATGATATCCAATTTCTTTTTCAGTACAGACATTGCCTGGTCTTCGGGGGAGGGCTGCACTGATAATCCCAAGGCCACCATCAGCTTATTGCCCTGGTCCACCAGATAAATTGCCGCTCGGGAGAGAAGGCTTTTCGGCTTTTCCTCTTTGGTCAGATCCAGTTCCTTGACCACCATGCTCAGCAACTGGGGGGATTGCAGGATACTGACTTCCGAGGTGATTTCTTGCACCCTCACCGGCTGGGTGCTCATTTGCGTGGCCGGCGGAGCCATGAGCTTGACGCTTTGCTCCAGAAGGGGTTTTACCAGGATATTGCCGGTGACCTTATAAATCGGGTCAGTGAAAAACGCCACCCCCAGGGTTACGACCACAATGGTGATCAGGATGCCCAGAAACACGTGGATTTTGGAGAAAAAAATGGTTAGGAGATCTCTGAAGGATATTCTCCTGACCTGTTCCGGCGATTCGTTCATTTCTCTCCCACCTTTCTGAAAACAGACAATCTTACCCCATGAAGTCCATCGGTCATCACAGGTAGCTTAATCCGCCAGGTCCTCCGGGGCGCTGGGCTGATTAGCCCGGCGCCGGAACCCCACATCCGGAGCATTCTGATACCCCAACTCCTGGGGTTCGCGATACCCCGGGATGGGCCCTTGGTGATAACCCTTGTCGGGCGGCAGTTCAGACCCGGAAACCGTTTCCCAATATTCCTTCATGGCGGCGTTGCCCCGAAACCAGTGGTTATAAAGAATCCTGGCCAGATGCTGGTTTACCGGGTAGATGTACTTGATCAGGCGCAGATTGACCTCCTTATCCGCACCCAATTCGTGGTGGATGCCAAACGTGGTGTTGTCGTAATAGGTTTCCGCCCAGCCGGGATTATAGGTATAGGCCTTGACCAGGGCGGCGGCGGCTTCTTCATATCTCCCTAAATCGATCATGATCAATCCCAGGTAATGATAGGCGCGGGCAAAATCCGATTTAAGGATTACGGCCCGCTGCAAGGCCACAGCCGCTTCCTGGTAGCGGCTTAGTTCCCGATAGGCCTTGCCCAGGTAGAAAAAGGCTTGGGGCCAGCCAGGGGCGAACAGCGTGGCCTGGCGGTAGGCCTCGGCGGCCAGCTGAATCCGACGGGTGTACTCATAGTGCCGCCCCAGATAGTAATAAGCCCGGGAATCCCGGGGGTTGCGCTGGATCTTTTTATTCCAGTACTTCTCCACCTCAGGGGAATGTTGCTCGAACCGGAGGTCCGGCTGCGCCCCGCCGGAGGATACCCAGGCGGATAAAACCAGCAGCAAGAGTATGCCGGTAATCGAAAGAGAACGGTTCACCATAAGTTCCTGCTATCGCACCTTCTTAGCCTCTTATTTCCCCTCCCCTGCATAATTCGGCAGCAGCGATGGATAACTTTAGGGAATAATCTTGTCAGCCCTTCAATTTTTTTCCTCTGGGGTTTTAATAAAGAGTCATGTGCTTAGCCTTATTGCCCCATGGTGCATTAACTAGCTATGAAAAGCCTTCAATTTTCCCCATGTTCATATGAGGTATGCTGCTAAACGTGGGGCTGAGACCGGAAGCCAAGGGAGCCACTGTCTCGGGGGGCGGCATAATACCAAGTTGCCCTCATAGTAGTAAGAAAAGCTCACTGTCGGTAGTGGCACACCCGTATGTGCGCCAAACCTCAGGGCGGACACACAGGTCCGCCCCTACAGAAGATAAATTACTTGTATGGTCGCAATTGGCATAAGACGTCGTCAGATTGATTCGGGAAGCGGGATGGCGGCAGTCATAGAGGGACTCAGAGGCGAGAGGGCCAGGGCGGATATCTGCCGCTCGCCGCCCTCCTGCCATTGATTTTTCCCTAATCCTGTTATACTCATGAATATGACCGCCGATAACTCGGGAACCGAGGCGACCCGGGGGGAGGGAGGGGAGAGCGAGGCATGATGCGGCCGATTTTTGACCGGGTAGTCATGGCCACCGATCTGTCTCCGGCGTGGGACCAGATCGTGGCTTGTGGGGGCGAACTCCGGCAATTGGGGTGTTCCGGCGTCATCTTGACCTACGTCATCACCCCGAATTTCTTCGGCGGCTCCGGGGAAAGTCTGCCACCCCCGGCCGCCTCCCGCCTGGCGGACCAGCGGCGGGTTCTTTCGGACCAGGGCCTCGAGGTCATTATCGAGACCCCCATCGGTCTGCCGGGGCGCTCCTTGAATGGCGTGGCCCAGAAATACGGCGCCTCCCTGATCGTCATCGGCTCCCACGGCAAATCCCGGTGGCGGGAAGGAGTGCTGGGAACCATTTCCGGTGCGGTCCTGCACAATATCCAGTTTCCCCTCCTGGTCCTGCCGGTGCGCGTGACTCGCGGCCAGGAGCCCGACTGCCTCTGGCACTGCACCGAACTCCTGTCTCATCTGCTGTTTCCGACGGATTTTTCCCAAACCGCGGCCGAAGCCATGTGCTACCTGGAGCTGTTGGCGCCCCGGGGAGTGGCCCGGGTCACTCTGCTCCATGCCCTGATGACAACTCCGAGGGAATTGGGCCAACCCGAGCACCCCGTCGAAGCCGCGGCAGTGGCCCGGAACTTCCTGGACCTGCTCCAGGGCCGCCTGGAGGCTGCGGGGGTGCCCGAGGTGCAAACCCGACTGGTGGTAGGCCATCCCGTCCCGGTCATTCTGGAATTCCTCCGAACCAACGACATTTCGCTGCTCGTTTTGGGGACCCAGGGCAAGGGGTTCATCGGGGAAATCTTTCTGGGCAGCGTGGCGCACAACATCTCCCGGTTTGCCCCTTGCCCCATCCTCCTCATTCCACCGGCGGACCGGGACGACCGGGCATAATTCGGTTTTCGGTGAATCTGGTCTAAGAACAAGGAGTGCTTGTATGCATTTAGGCCGCTTGAGTGTTCTGCTGCTTCTGCTGTGGGGCTGGCTGTGCCTGAGTCCCGCGGCGCCGGTCCTGGCCCAGGCAACGCCGGCCCCCGCAGGTCTGCCGAAGATATTGGAGTTCGACCGCAAATTCTGTCCCATCTGCCAGGCGTCGGAGCGGGTCATCCTGGCCGTCAGGGACCGGTATCCCGGCCAGTTCGAGGTGGAAAAACTCTATATCGACGAAGCGGATACGGTATTCCGCCGGTACAAGGTGGCCTTCGTGCCCACCCAGGTGTTCCTTAATGCCGCCGGCCAGGAAGTCGCCCGCCATGAAGGCGTCTATAAAGAGGAAGTTTTGATCCAAAAACTGCGGGAATTGAAGTTTATCCGCGATTAACCAAGTGGACCGACACCATTATGCCAGACGACATCACCTTTGTGCGCATCGGTAAAAACCTCATTGGTGTGAAGGGTCTGAAGGAGACCTTCGAGGAGTTGGCTTCCCGGTCCTGGGAATCACCGCAGGCGGCCCAGGAGGAACTGCTCCGCCGGGCGGCAGGCGCAAACTATATTCCTTCCGGCTCCCGGGACGATTATGGCCGGGCCCTGTGGCGTGAATTCCAGCGTTTTAAGGGAGAGGCGGCGGAGGTGGAGGCCGCCCCCGGTCTGGAAATCAAGGTCCTGGGGCTGGGCTGCTCCGGCTGCCAGCAGTTTTATCAGCAGGTGGTGGATATCCTGGCAGCCCACGTCATTATCGCCGACCTGCAGTACATCACCGCCCCGGCCTTGATTAGCGACTACAACGTGCGGTCCTTTCCCGCCCTGATGATCAACGGCCGCCTGGTCCTGGCCGGCCAGAGGCCGGCGCCGGCGCAGCTCGAAAAGATTCTCCTGGACCATGCCGGGCCGGATCGAATTTAGATCCCTAAATGTCATTGCGTACCGAGTTGCAATCAAAAAGCAATTTATGGTAGCCGCAGGCTTTACCGCCTGCGCCACCTAGCAAAATTCATGGTTCACAGTCAGCAGTATGGCCACCATGAACTTTGCATAATTTACAGGTGGGCCAAAAGCCCATGATGAACTGGTCTGAAGAGTTTTTCCGCAGGGTGCGCACCGCGCCTCATTAGCCCCAGGCGCCGGGCTCAACACCAAAAACCCCTCCGGCCGGAACCGGAGGGGTGGAAAATGGGCAAACGCGAGTGAGAGGGGGCTAGGGATGGATGGTGAGTACCGGGCAGGAGGCGTTTTTGACGACCTTGTTGGCGACGCTGCCGAAGATCATCCGATCCAGTCCGCTGCGGCCTTGAGATCCCATGACAATCAAATCGATATGTTCTTGCTGGGCAAACGCCAAGATCTTTTCAGCCGGATCCCCCAGTTCGACGCGGGTTTCCATCTTGGGGAATTGTGGGGAAAATTCCTGCGCGGCGGCCGCCATTCTCTTCTTGGCGGAGTCTATTGATTGTTTCTGGAAATCCTCGATGTTACCGTGGGGCACGTAAAAGCTGGCGAAATGCTTCAAATCCTGGGCCACAAACAGGACATAGACCGTGGCGTCGAACTTTTTCGCCAAGGTGGAAACCCAGGGCACCAGGGTTTCAAAGTTCGAAGCAAAATCAATGGGGAAAAGGATTTTTTGAACCTGTTTCATTGAGCAAGTCTCCCTTCGGAAGTTGGGCTGGGTGAGGGTGAAATTAAGGGTAAACTAATAACTGGCCCCGGAATTGTCAAGGCAAAAAGCCCACCCGGCGCCAAGAAACGGAGAGCCGAAAAAAAGTCCATAATAACCGCAAGAGAAGCCTCGGCCCTGCAAAAAACCCTTGCCAAACCTTTTGGGGGTTATTATATTTCCCCAGCGTCAAACTTTTGCTGGCAACAAACTATTACGAGGGGTGGGGTGAGTACCATCGGTGAAATGCGCTTTAGCCAAGACCACTTTTGGGTCCGGTTGGATGATGAGACCCAGGCCACCATTGGCCTGACGGATTATCTCCAGGAGAAATTGGGGGAGATTTACAGTCTTCGGCTGCCCGATGAAGGAGAGGAGTTCATCAAAGATGAGCCCTTCACCATGATCGAAGCCCAGAACGGCCGGCGGGAACTGAAGGCCCCGATTTCCGGTGAGGTCGTTGAAGTCAATTACGAAGCCGCCGAAGTTCCGGAAATCATCAATGAGGATCCCTTGACGGAAGGATGGCTGGTCAAGGTGGAGATGGCTTCCGGTCTGGAATTCGACGACCTGTTTACCGAAGAGGAATATGAAGATCATCTGAGCGAAGTAGAAGATTTGGAAGAAGACTGAGCCGTTACCCCGGTTGTCCCCGGGTCATCCTCCCTGCGGTATGCCGGCGCTGCCTGGCCCCATCAGAGCATGGCCGGGGAACCGCAACCACGACAAGAGCATGTCTGCCACCCGGATTCAATCTCAACCCCATTCATGGCTGTGGCGGACATTGACTTCCATCCGCCTGACGGTCTTTCTCCTCCTGATCCTGGCCGCGCTGGCGGTTATCGGCACCGTGGTGCCCCAGGGCCAACCCCCGAACCAGTACCTCAGCCGCTACGGTGAAGTCTGGGGCCAACTTCTCTGGCTGGGCGGTTTTACCCAAGTCTATTTCAGCGTTTGGTTTCTGGGGCCTATCAGCCTGCTGGCGGCAAATATCCTGGCGTGCGTGGTCCACGGCCTGCCCCAGGCAGTTAGACGCGTCCGGCGGCCGCTCACGGTAGAGACCGCCCTTACCCTACCGGAACGGGGCCGGATTACCTGGCCGGCGGGAGTCGACCCCCAGCCCGGCATCGCGGCCACCCTAAGCCGGGAGCCGGGCCGCGGCCGCCAGGAGACCCTTCCGGAGCAAACAGTCTATTTTGGGGAACGGGGCCGCTTTCGCCCGTTGGGGCCTTACCTGATCCATATCGCCCTCCTCTTGATCCTGGCCGGGGGCCTCATCGGCAAATTCTGGGGTGTGGACGGCCAGTTGGCCATCGATCAAGGAGAGGTGGCCAGCGCCTTTCAGGTGGCGCCCCGGGTTGAAAGACCGCTTAATTTTCAGTTGCGTTTGGATGATTTTCAGGTTTCCTATTACGCGCCGGGGGGCAGCCCCAAAGAATTTCGCTCGGATTTGACCTTCATGGAAGACGGCCGGGAAGTCTCCCGGGCTGTCTGCCGGGTCAATGAGCCTGTGACCTTCGGGGGCCTGACCTTTTATCAGTCCTCCTACGGCACCCAAGCCACCGGCCCCATTCGCCTCAAAGTGCAACTGGGGGACCGCAGCGAATCCATCGAGGCGCCCTTGCGCCGGCCGACGGAGTTGCCCGGCGGCCGGGGCCAGATCATACCCATGAAGGTGGACGGCAACTTCCAGGGCTATGGGCCGGCGGTGCTTCTGGCCGTTAGCTCCGGAGCCGGACATCCCCAGGTTTTTTGGACTCTGAAAGACCGGCCCGAATTGGGCGATCAACCCGGTCCCTACCGGTTCACCGCCGAGTCCATCCCCTTCTCGTATTATTCGGTCTTCCAAGTGAAGCGCGACCCGGGGGTGGGGTGGGTGTATGCCGGTTTTCTGCTGTTTTTGCCCGGACTCTACCTGGCCTTCTTCCGGCCGGTGGAGCGCTGGGCATTGGTGGTGGCCAAAACCCCCCAAGGCAAATGGCAGGGGCGCCTGCTGGGAGCCAGCCCCCGCCACCGGGAGGAATTCGCCGCCCGCCAGGAACGGCTCCTCTCGGAGTTGAAGCGAGGGATTCCGTCATGATCAGCCAAATCCTCGGCGCCGTCATGTTGATCTATCTGTTGGCGGCTATTCTGTTCCTGATGGCGGAGTTATGGGCGTCGGCCCGGCTTAAAGACGCGGGCCGGATCACGCTGTGGCTGGGACTGGGGCTGCATACCGGGGCGCTCTTAGGACGCTGGTGGGAATCCTACCACCTGGCCCTGGGCCACACCCCGGCGGCGGCGTGGGGCGAAAAACTGCAACTCATCGTTATCCAGGTGCCGCTCTCCAACTTTTATGAATCCCTGATCTTTTTCGCCTGGTGTCTGCCGGCTCTGGGCCTGTTGGCCTTTCGACGCCACCTCAAGGGCTACCTGGGGGCACTGGTGGCGCTGCTCGCCACCCTTCTTCTGGCTTACGCCTCATTCGGGGTGGACAGCCAGATCAAACCTCTGATGCCGGCCCTGAAGAGCAACTGGTTGCTCATCCACGTGGTGACTGCCTTCCTGGGCTACGCCGCCTTTGCCCTGGCCTTCGGGACCGCCATCCTCTATCTCTTGCAGGAACGGCGGCCCCGGCCCTCGCTCCCCCCTCTGCCCCTGCTGGACGGTCTCATTTACCGGACCACCGTTTTGGGATTTCTCATGCTCACGCTGGGAATTGCCACCGGGGCGGTGTGGGCCGAAACGGCCTGGGGCCGTTACTGGAGCTGGGATCCCAAGGAAACCTGGTCCTTGATCACCTGGTTTATTTACGCCGCCCTGCTCCACGCCCGGCTCCTGAAAGGCTGGCACGGCCGCCGCATCGCCTGGCTGGCGGTGCTGGGCTTCATGGCGGTCCTGTTCACCTACTTCGGCGTCAGCTTTCTCCTCACCGGCCTTCACTCTTACCTCACCTAAAAAAAACGGGGCTGAGAACGGAAAAATTCTCAACCCCTGGAGGGTAAGGAGGGGGTTTAGTGGGTAACCCACCAAAGCTGCTTAGGGCCGCCCCCAACTATGAAATTTGTTGTCGGGGCGGGTCGCGAACCGCCCCTACAGGTGGACTTTAACGGTCAAGCTTTTACTTGATTACGCCGGCACTTTGGCGGGTTTACAGAGCAAATCCGCCGAAGTCGCCAACCGCCCGCAGCCCTCGCAGACATATTGCAGGTCTTCCATCTTGCCCTTGCAGTAATGTTTAACGTGCGGCTCATTTTTCCCGCAGTAAGGGCAGGCAGTGGTTTCCACCGAAGGCGCGCACAAATGGCCGGGATCCTCAGCTACTGCTCCACAGGTTTTACAGGTGAAAGTCATAAATCCTCCTTAAAGACATAATTTATAGGCAAAAAAATAAGGCGTAAAAAGCCCATGTCAATGGGTGTAGCCTGCTTTGTGGCCCAGGCCGCCAAGACCCGCCAGCGATAAATTATGGAAAACCGCGTCGGGGCGAGGTGAGGTCTTGGGAAGTTAAAGTTAAAAACTCTTTATTTAAAAGACTTGAGAGCCTTGACGCCGTACTGGATAGCCGAAAGACCCGGTGGTGAAAATAGCCTCGGTCTGCCACCAGGTCCCGAAAAAGAAGGTTCTTTTGGAGAGGTTTAAGCTGAGAGGGTCAGGGAGGCGGCGGCGGTGTCCAGGTCGCCCCAGGCCCCCAGGGGCAGGGTGTGGTTGTCAGGCTGGTGGCCCACCGGCAGGCCCATGAGCACCGGCACGTTCAGGGGCGCCAGGGCCGTGGTCAGTACTTCCAGCAGGCCGTCATGGGAGCCGCAGTGGGTAAACCCGCCCAGCACCACTCCCTTGACTCCGTCCAGGACCCGGGCGAAGAGCAGGTGGTGGATCATGCGGTCCAGGCGGTAGAGCGCTTCGTTGTGGTCCTCCAGGAACAGCAGGTAACCCCGCATCTGCGGGGCATAGGGGGTGCCCACCAGGTGGCACAGGCTGGTGAGGTTGCCGCCGGCCAGGGGACCCGCGGCCGCGCCGGGGTGGAGTACGGCGAGGTTCCGGTAGGTGATGTTTTGGGGACCCGGGGATGTGAGCCACTGATAAAAATTTTCCCGGGCCGCCGGAGTCAGGTCTGGGAGCTGGGCTAGGTTGGGGCCGTGGAAGGTCACCAGCTTGAGGCGCCGGTGCAGGTCCCAGAGCAGATTGGTGAGGTCGCTGAACCCCACCAGTCGTTTGGGCGCGGCCGCCAGGGCCGCCAAATCCAGGTGGGGCAACAACTTCAGACAGCCATAGCCGCCCCTGACCGCGAGGACGGCCTTGACCTCGGGGTCCAGCCACAGCTCTTCGAAGCGCCGGGCCATGAGCCGGTCCGTGGCCTCCCCATAGGCGCGGGGCTGAAAAACCTCCGGTCCGCAGCGCACCTTGAAACCCCAATCCCGGAGAATATTCATCCCGGCCTCCCAGGGGGGCCGGCGGACGTGGCTGGCCGGGGCCGTCACCGCCACCACCTCACCGGGCAACACCGGCGGCGGCCAGAGAAAATCCTGGCGAGTCATAGCCTTAATCCGACACCTCTTTCCTCTTGATGGTAGGCAGATTTTGATGGTAAGATAATAATATTTCAACAAGTTCTCATATGCCAGCTATTTATGAGGAATTTTTTGCAAAAGGGGGTACGGGGCAGCATTGTCCGGTTAGGAAATTGCATGGGGTCGTTCGGACCCCCTCAACCCTGGCCCTTTCCCCCATTGGGGGAGAGGGGGTAGGTAGTGTCGCCGGGTTGAGTAACTATTAAGAGATTAAATTGGTTCAACTAGTTCCCCTCTCCCCCAATGGGGGAAAGGGCCAGGGTGAGGGGGAAGTAATCTTCTCGGAGTAAAATATGCGTCAGCGAATTTATGAATTGCTGGGCGACATGTAAGGCTCATCCTCCTTTGCAAAAACCAAACCGGACGGTGCTGGGTACGGGGTCCATTCCATCCCGGCGCCGTTCTCCTCGGCCACCGTATCTGTCGTTAAGGGCCGGCTTCTTGTTTCCACCGTTGAACCCAGGAGGTAAGCGCCATGGCTCGCCCCGGGGCTAAGCCCGCAGGTCTATCCCGGCCATACCTCACCGGCCTGGCCGTAGCGCCGATTTTTGGGGCGGCGATTTATTTCCGCCTCTCGGAGCTGGGGAGCCGCAACCTCTGGACCGATGAGGCCTGGGTGGCCCTGGCGGCCATGCAGCCCACGGCCAAAGCGGCCCTGGCCGCGGGCCAGTCCACCCCGCCGTTTTATCTCCTCACCATCTGGGCCATGGTGCAGCTCTGGGGCCAGAGTGAAATGGTGCTGCGGAGCCTCTCCTGGCTGTTCGGGGTCGGGACTCTCGTCCTCGTCTGGCGGTTCAGCCGCAGGCTGGTGGAAGCTCCCGCCGCCCTGCTGGCCCTGGCCGCGGTAGCCTTCTCGCCCATCATGGTTTATTACTCCAAGGAGTTGAAACAGTATAGCGGCGACGCCTTCTTTGCCCTCGGCGTCCTGTGGCTGACGGAACGGCTCCAGGCCCGCCAGGGACGACAGGGCTGGCTGGCCCTGGCCCTGGCCGGGGTGGTGGGCCTGGGCTTCTCCCAGCCCCTGATCTTTACCCTGCCGGTGGCGGGGGCGGTCCTGTGGGTCACCCTGCCCCAGGGGCAGCGTCTCCGCCTGGCCAGCCTGGGCGCTGTCTGGCTTTTGACTGCGGCCGGTTACTATCTCCTGTTTATCCGGGGGGGGATAGACCGGGAACTGGTGTCCTATTGGATCCAGGACTTTCCGGATTTTTCCGGCCTGCTGCCCTTCTTCCGGTGGCTGGGGCCGGCCCTCTACCGCTACTTCTGGTATTTTTTAGGGGAGTGGGGGGTGATCTGGGGGCCGGTGTTGCTGGCGGCCGGCATGATGGTGATGGTACGGCGGGGTCGCGCCAGGGTTTTACTTTATCTGGGAGGTCCGCTGCTCCTGGCCTTCGGGGCCGCCTGCCTGCACCGCTACCCTTTCATGGCCCACTACGGCGGCAATCGCCTGATGCTGTTCAGCGCCCCGGTCCTCTACCTGTTGGTGGCGGCCGGAGGCTGGGGCGTCTTTGACTGGCTCTGGCGTCGGCGCCGGCGCTGGCTGGCCCTGGCCCTGACCGCGCTGCTGCTGGCGGCCCTTAACCTCAGGGCCGGGATCAAGGAAAATCTCTCCCCCGTCAATAACCGGGAGCAGATTCAACCCCTGGTGGCTTACCTGGAAGCCAACCTCCAGCCCCAGGATATGATTTACGTCTACTACTTTGCGGTGGCGCCCTTCAAGTACTATTACCGCGGGCCGAACTCCGGGATCTGTTGGGGCCGGTCCTGCGTGGAGCAGGGGTTGGACCCGGCGGCCCAGGCCCGGACCCCTCCTCCGCGGCTCTGGTTAATCGCCTCCCATATACCGGACCTGATATTTCTCCGCCAGTTCGCTTCCAGGCTCCTGGGCCCCGACTGGCAGGAGGCGGCCTGCTTCACCGGAGAGGGGGCAGCGCTTCTGCGCTTTGACCGGCAGCTCCAGCCCGGGGCCGCTAAAACCCCGACCGCCCCCCCAGCACCGCCTTGATTCGGTGCTGGAGATCCTGCAGCCGGTAGGGTTTATTAATCATGCCCAAGGCCCCCTCCTTTTTGAGACTGGCCAAATCCTGGGATGACAAAAAACCTGACGCCACCAGCACCCGGGCCCGCTTGTCCAGAAGCTTGAATTCCTTGAGGACTTCACAGCCATTGGGGCCCGGTAGAAAGTAGTCCAGGACCACCAGGTCCACTCGTTCCATGCCTTGGAACTTTTTCAAGGCCTCGGACCCGTCTCCGGCGGTCTCCACCCGATACCCCAGGTGCTCCAGCAATTCCTGGCCCAGACCCCGGATCAGGGGATCATCGTCTACCAGCAGAATGGTGGTTGGAGATTTTTTGCGCATGTCGTGCCTCGCCTGGCCGCAGCCACGCCGCTTGTTTCTGAAAAGTCTTTGGTGGCACCGGTATCTTACCGGTGCTGGTGCACAGGTTGAAAACCTGTGCCACCAAAGTTTTGCATAGGGTGCGTCTTAACCCACCATCAATCCAGTTGAGTGGCGGGCAAGGACGCCCGCTCTGCCAGACTTTTTATGATTTATGGGTGGGCCAAAGGCCCATGAAAGGTTGCTATAACTATTATTCGGCGGTTAGTGGGGAAGACTTTAATATTCCATCATAATTTTTCGGCGGCAGACGGCTGCCGGATCCGGCTGGAATATGGGTGTCGCATTTCCATTTATATTTCCCTGCTGAAGGGTGTATATGAGAAGAGAGGGATTGTAGGAAGAATCGGTTTATAAAGAGATAAGCAGGAATTCACATGGAACAGTCCGGTTATAGGGACTGGCTCTGCCGCCGCATTGTGGCGGAGAGCCGGGACGCCATCATTTTTGTGGATAAGGACGGGCTTATCCGCCTCTGGAACGTCGGGGCCGAGGCCATGTTCGGCTACCGGGCCGAAGAGATGGAGGGGCAGAGTCTCGACCGGATCATCCCCGAGGCGCTCAGGGCCCGGCACAACGAGGGGTTTCGCCGGGTGATGGCCGCGGGCGAGAGCCGGTATGCCGCCGACCTTCTGGCGGTGCCGGGCTTAAGGAAGGACGGGGCCCGCATCTCCCTGGAGTTCACCATCACCCTGATCAAAGACGACCAAGGCCAGGTCCTGGGGGCCGCAGCCATCATCCGGGACGTCACTGCTCGCTGGGAGCGGGAGCGGGAACCCAAAAAGCGTCTGGCGACGCTGGAGGCGGGTTTGGAGCCGGGGGCAAAGTAGGAAGGAAATATAACCATATTTTGAAAATGAACCGGTAAGCATTACCTTAAACCTGATAAAGGAAAGTGAATAATGGTGGTTGACATCATCCAGATAAAGGTTTCCTCATCCCAGAGATGGTCCCGGATATTTTTGGCGTCAGGTCTTGATTATGTCGGATACAACCATACTATAATGATTTAAGTCGTCAGCAAGGGTGGGTGAACTTCATGCCAAAATCGTTCCGCCGAATGACCCGCAAGGTCGGCATGCCGCCCGGTTCCCTGGTATATACGGGCGAAAAGGGGCACCTGCCGGCCAAAATCACCATCACCCGTTACAACGAACAGGCTATCGTTGAAAGCCAGGTGGACTCTTTTGCCGAATGCCAGATGGCGTCCGCTCCGGGAGAGGTGACCTGGATAAATGTTATCGGCATCTCCAAGGTCAAGGACCTGGAGCAGGTGGGCGAGTGCTTCAAAATCCACCCCCTGGTGCTGGAGGATATCCTGGAGGTGGGACAACGCCCCAAAGTCGAGGACTATGACGATTATCTCTATATTGTCTTAAATTCCATCCAACCGGCCGCCGATGGTGAGAAACTCGTGGCGGAGGAGATCAGCCTGGTCTTGGGCCCTCATTACCTCCTGTCTTTTTACAGCGGCGCCGACGACATCTATTCTTCCATCCGGGAGAGGCTCCTGCAGGCCAAAGGGCGGATTCGCAAGTTCGGGGCCGATTATCTCGCCTATAGCCTCATCGATCTGGTGGTGGATAATTATTTCGTGGAACTGGAAAAATTCGGCGAGCAGATGGAATCTCTGGAAGACGCGGTGGTGGCCCAACCCTCGCCCCAAACCTTGCGCCACGTGCACCGGTTCAAGAATGACATGATCATATTGCGCAAATCCCTGTGGCCCTTGCGGGAAGTGATCGCCCGGCTGGAGCGTCGGGAGTCCCCCCTGATCAGCGAAAATCTCGGCAACTATTTCAGAGACGTCTATGACCACACCATCATCGCCATTGACACGGTGGAGACTTACCGTGACATCCTGTCGGGGATGCTGGATATTTACCTCTCTTCCATGAGCAACCGGCTCAACGAAATCATGAAGGTGCTGACCATCATCGCCACCATCTTCATGCCGCTGACGTTTATTACCAGCCTGTACGGCATGAACTTTAAGCATATGCCGGAGCTGCAATGGGAATACGGTTATTTTGTGGTCATCGGCGTGGTCGTGGTGGTCGCGGTCTCTATGCTCGAGTACTTCAGAAGAAAGCACTGGATTTAACCCGAAATTCTTCAAGGAGGGTCTGATCATGGCAGTTAAGGTAGGCAAGCCGGCCCCGGATTTTGAAACCAAGGCCTATATCGACGGCGAAATCAAACCGGTGAAGTTGTCGGATTATAGAGGCCAATGGGTGATGCTGTACTTCTACCCCGGAGATTTCACCTTTGTCTGACCCACGGAACTGACGGCAGTTGCCGCCAAGTACGAGGAGATCAAGTCCCTGGGGGCCGTGGTTTTGGCCATCAGCATCGACAGCCCTTTTACCCACAAGGTGTGGCAGGAAGGTGAGTTATCCAAGATGATTCCCGGGGGGCTGCCTTATCCCATGCTGAGCGATACCGGCGGCCGGGTGGGCGAACTCTACGACGTTTATGATGAGACCAACGGCGTCGATATCCGCGGCCGTTTCCTCATCGATCCCGACGGTATTCTCCAGGCCATGGAGGTGCTGGCCCCGGCGGTGGGCCGCAACGTGGCCGAGATGATCCGGCAGATCCGGGCCTGCCAGTTTGTGCGCGACACCGGCGAAGCCACCCCCGCGGGCTGGGAACCGGGCAAGAAATCCCTGAAGCCGGGCGACGAACTCGTGGGCAAGGTCTGCGACATCTGGTCCCCGGATATGGCCTTCTAAAGGTTGGACGCGAAGGCGTTGTAGCAAAACTTCCCGGAGCTCCGCGGGTTCGTGCCTTAGAACCCTCCGGGTTCCGACCATCATCCGGAAAAAATGGTTTATCTTAAACGCGCTTATGAAAAACCGGATACGCAAGACGGCTTTCGGGTCCTGGTGGAACGGCTCTGGCCCCGGGGCCTGAAGAAAGAGGCGTCGGCCCTGGACTTATGGCTCAAGGACATCGCCCCCAGCGCGGAGTTGCGCCGGTGGTTTGGGCATGATCCGGCCAAGTGGGAGGAATTCTGCCGGCGCTACTGGACCGAACTTGCCGAGCGGCCAGCCGCGGTCAAGATTCTCCGGGAAAAACTGCGAGATGGGCAGGTCACCCTGGTGTACGGCTCTCGGGATCAGGAACACAACGCCGCCGTGGCCTTAAAAATTTTCCTGGAAAATCAAGGCTTCGGATAGTTTAAGAGGGCCATCCGTTCAGCCGAACCCGCAACGCCAGGCTTTACCATGCCGCGGTGCATGGTTAGGTAGCAGGTAATCGCAGTATTTCTCGCTTTCACCGCCGTGTGCGGCTCAGGAGGACAAGCCATGCAGCTAACATCCAGCGCCTTTGCCGATGGCGACAAAATTCCTCTTCAATACGTGATGCCCGGCGCCGGAGGGCAAAATATCTCCGTGCCCTTAAGTTGGTCGGAGGCCCCGGCGGGCACCCAGTCGTTCGCCCTATCTATGGTGGACCCCCATCCCATCGCCCGCAACTGGGTGCACTGGCTGGTGGTCAACCTCCCCAAGGACTGCGCTTCCCTCCCGGAGGGCGCCTCGGGCCGCAAGATGCCGCCCGGCGCCCGGGAGTTGAACAACTCCTTTGGGGACACGGGGTACGGCGGCCCGCAGCCTCCCCGGGGCAGCGGCGACCATCCTTACGTGTTCACCCTCTATGCCTTGAGCGCGCCCCAAGTCGAGATCGGCAAGGGCGCCGGCCTGGCAGCCTTCAAGCAGGCCCTGGAGGGCAAGATTCTATCCACCGCCACCCTCACCGGCTATTTCGGCCGATAGAGGGGCTGACCGACCATATCCTTGCCGCGTGGAAGGTCGAATCAATGACTGGCGTATCCCGGTTTATTTTACCTGGAAAGTCACCGTCTTGGTGGCTCCGCCCGCAATGGAGATGACCAGCTTGTAGTTCCCTGGGGGCCAGCCTTTGTCAGGTTTGGGGAAGGCGAAGGTGAGGGTGACCTCGCCGTCGTTAGGCAAATCATCGGTGCTGGAAAGGATGCTTAAGTTCCGCGTCACATAGAAGAGTTCGGTGGTAACCGCCTGGCCTTTTTTCGCCCCGGCAATGAGGGCGGTCCCAAAGATTTCACCGACAGAGGTGGAAAACTTGCTCTGGTGCTGTGCCACCACGCCTTTGGCATCGGCCTGGTCGCTGAGCATAATCTCGGCAACCTGGCTGGCGGCCTGCAGCGGGGCAGGTGCTGCGGCCAAGATTGCCGTGAACATCACCGCCAGAGCTGCCATGAGCATCGCTCCTTTCTGCCGGTATCCCCTGATGGCGGATCGTTGTATCGCCGGTCGCATATTTGTTCTCCACATGAAGGGTCAGGGGGTAATCGGCGCATTGGCGCTGGCCGGTCAATCACCCCGGCACCCCGCATATTTTCGTAAAAATTAATTTTAGAAATAACGGTCTTGTTCGTCAAGGTGAAAGTATGGGTAAGCCGAATGGGCAGACCGCAATTTTAGGCCCCCTCCTTTAAACCCGCATAGGCCAGGGGCAGGAGGGCCAGGCTGATGACGCCGGAGACGATGAGCGGCACCTGGTAGCCGTAGGCTGCGCCCAGGGGGCCGAAGATCAGGGAGCCGGCGAAGACCCCCAGGGTGGTGGTCAGAGAGATGAGGGAGGCGCTGCCGCCGATGCGGTCGACGTGAAACAGCCGGGTGATGGTGGTGTAGGTCTCCATGAGGATGAGGCCGTCGCCGAACCCGTGCACCGCCCGCCAGGCAAATGACCAGGGCAGGATCGGGTAGGTCATCATGATATGCCCGGCGCCGGAAAAAATCAGGGCCAGAGCCAGGAAGGTGAGGGGTTTCAGACGCCCGGCCCAGAGACGGCCGTAGAGGTAGGCGGTGAGCGCCACCACCCCAAATTCGCCGGCCATATAGGCCCCCACCCCCAGGGGCGTAAGGCCCAGATTTTTTTCCAGGAACAGAGCCAGGCTGGTGGCCTCGGCCCCCCAGTGCAGGGTGAAGAGAAAGAGCCAAGTGGCGAAGAACAGTACTGGCGGCGCCAGGAAATCCCGGCCGTACTCGAACAGGGAGGTCCGCACCCCCCGGGTCAGCGGCAGCCACACCGTGGGGGGGATCAGCAGCACCACCCCGGCGCTGAACAGTTTCAGGGTGGCGGTAAAATCCAGCCAATAATAGGCGGCGCCCCCCAAGAGCGCCCCCACCATCATGCCGCCCATGCGCATGGCATTGTAGCGGCCCAGGCGCCGGGGCGCATCTCCCTGATCCTCCTTGAACAGCAGGGTGTCCAGGGAGAGCCGGAAGAGCTGGCTGCTCAGGCCGAAGGCCAAGAAGACCGCCAGGAAGGGCCAGAAACTTTCCACCAGGGACAGCCCCCAGAGGCTGGCGGCAATCCCCGCCAGGCCGACCCGGGTGAGAATCCGGGCCGGGTAGCGGTCGCCGATAACCCCCACGGGAAAGGTAACCAGAATGGCGTTGAGGCTGAGGACGGCGTAGAGGACGCCGATCTGGCCGCCGGTGAAGTGGAGACTGCTCTTCAGATAGAGAGGCAGCAGGAAATAGATGCAGGCGATGACTGCGGAATAGACGCTGATATAAAAGGGCAGCAAAATGGCGGGCCGAACTCACAAGGCGCTGCGGTTGAGCCGGACCTCCATGGCCCGGGCCGGGCAGACCGGGCAACACAGCTCGCAGGCGCTGCATTTGCTGGGGTCAAAGAGCACAGCCATCTCCGGCCGCTGGACATAGAGCGCCCCGGTGGGACAGACCGCGGTGCAGGTGCCGCACTGGTAGCAGCGCTCCTCGTTGCGCCGCACATCCCGGGCCACCCGCTGGACCTTGACCCCCGCCTCCCGGAGATATTTGAGGCCCCGCCGGAAATTCTTGGGGTGGCCCCGAAGCTCCATGACAATGACTCCCTCCTGCCGGGGATAGATGGTGGCCTTAAGGAGGTTGAACTCCAGGTCGTAATCCTTGACCAGGCGGTAGATGATCGGCTGATCCACCACTTTTTCGGAAAACCGCAGCACTAACATTTCCGCATGCATATTGCGATCCTCAAAGTAAAAAAATCATCTGGTAGGGCGGCCGTCCCTGGCCGCCGCCAGCAATGCGCCGTTCATTTGAAGAGGCGGGCACAGAGGCCCGCCCCACCGGCCTGTTTTCCTATAAAAGCCCCCGTTGGGCGAGCGCCGCGACGGGGTTTCTTAACTTCATAAAATTATATCAGAAAACCAGCATTCTTCATACCAACCCACCGAAACGGCGCTCCCAGGCCGTCCTCAGGGTGTCCAGGGGAGCCTCTAA
>Ga0366818_10076_pt1 | contig 40513 bp, 34 predicted proteins | sample TotcelFGM3001N14_FD_207090 | JGI IMG/M metagenome (GOLD analysis project Ga0366818, IMG submission 207090) | Enriched cells from coal bed in the Powder River Basin, Montana, United States - Total cells FGM rep3 HSBNCT.FGM.300.1.N14 ...
TTTGGCAAGAGTATCCAACTTAGGAGTCAAGCCATGAAGTCCACTTTAGCGGTCCTTGAGTCTGTCATGGCCGCGCGAGATCCTTACACAGTTGCTCATCAGCAGCGGGTAACCCAATTATCCTTGGCAATAGCAGAGGAAATTGGTCTTCAAGAGGAATGTATCGGCTATCTTGAGACGGCTGCGAGACTTCATGATCTGGGGAAAATCTCGGTTCCTATTGATATCTTATCAAAGCCGGGAAAATTGTCAGTCCAAGAAATGGAATTGATCAAAGCTCACCCAATGATGGGCGCCGATATGTTGAAACCATTAAAAATTCCCCTCCAGTCAATGTTAACTATCCTACAGCATCATGAAAGGGTAAATGGGTCTGGCTATCCATTCGGTTTATCAGGCGAAGATATTCTTCTGGAAGCGAAAATTTTAGCAGTGGCGGATGTTATTGAGGCTATGTCTTCTCATCGTCCTTACCGAGCTGCACTAAGGAATGAGATGGTTCTATCTGAAATCTCTCAAAATAGAGGCATACTTTATGATCCATCGGTTGTGGATGCCTTTGGAAGAATACATACTAAGAATGGGAGGCATGGCATGAGCACCAGGGTTCTTATCGCTGACGATCATCAGATTGTGCGGGAAGGTCTCCGTTCCCTGTTAGAAAAGGAGCCCGAAATCGAGGTAGTAGGGGATGCAGAAGATGGGCGAACAGCAGTACGGATGGCCCGGGAGTTAACTCCGGATGTAATCATTATGGATGTGTCGATGCCCGATTTAAATGGCATTGAGGCCACTCGACAGATTATCGCAGAGTTTCCCAGGGTCAAGATAATTGCGCTCTCCATGTATGATGACCGGCGCTTTGTCTTGAACATGCTCAAGGCTGGGGCGAAAGGTTATATGGTTAAAGATAGCGCTTCTAAAGACTTGGCAAAGGCCATCCGGGTGGTGGTTGCCAACCAAACCTACCTGAGTGGTGGAATTGCCGATATCGTAGTAAATGAGTTTCGGTCCCCTACTCCCTCCGGGGATTCTTCAGCCTTCCACCTGCTGTCTCCCAGAGAGCGGGAAGTCCTACAACTTCTTGCCGAAGGCAAAGGTACCAACCAAATGGCCGAACGCCTCCACATTAGTATAAAGACCGTAGAAACTCATCGGGCCCAGATCTTAGCGAAATTAAAGGTCAAGAGCATTGCTGAGCTGACTAAATACGCCATCCGTGAAGGATTGACTACTGCATAATTACTTGCCAAGGGGACTAAAACTTTGAACTGGATAAAAGGTGGCTTCGCTGGACGGACGGACATTTATCTAGCCAATTGGTTTTCTTCTCACTAATCCTTCATAAATTTCGGATATAATCTGATTATCAACTGGGGGTGAGGGTGACCCCGCAAGGATTATGGGGACCTATACGGACTGGGCGGACTTGCTTCCTACCGCTTCACCGAAAGCTTTTTGGCCTGGCTGTCGCGGGGAAGGAGGCTTAAGAAATGGCACAACTTGCGTTTTTCTTCCTCGAGCTGGTGCAACGTGTCTTCCCTAACAATGACCTGGTTCTTCCCCATCCTCTTGGCATCGTATAGCGCCTTGTCGGCCCTTTCGATTAAGCCGTCCATGGTGTCTTCCGGCTGATAGGCGGCCACGCCGAAACTGGCGGTCTCCCGAATGCCGAAGCCCTGAGAAGCCGTCTCCTGCCATTGGTGTCGGAGACGCTCTCCCAAAACCGCCGCCTCCTTGGGGTCAGTGCCCGGGAGTATCATGATAAACTCTTCGCCGCCAAAACGCGCCGCCAAATCCTCCTGCCGGCTATTTTCCATTAAAAGGGCAGCGAAGGCCTGGAGAACCTTGTCTCCCGCGTTATGACCAAAGGTATCATTGATGGACTTGAAGTCGTCCAAGTCGGCCATGATGATGGATAGGGGAGTCTGGTGCCTCTGGGCAAACGAAATGGCGAGGCCCAGGCTCTCCAGGAAGATACGCCGGTTGGCGATGCCGGTCAACGGGTCAGTGCACATCGAAGTAATGATACGGTCATGAGCTACCTGCAGGCATTTATAACCCCAAATAATTCCCGCCAGGCCCAGAAGCCACAAGAGACCATGCCCCCACCAGAGGGCCCCGGCAGTCTCCGACTGCTGCTGGGCCAGGTTCCACCAAAAAAATAACGCCACTATGGTGGTCCACATGGCCAGGAGCACCCAGGCATAGCAATTGAGACGGGAGACCTTTCCGGAGCGAGCAATGTGCTGATTCACGATATGAACTTTTGGTCCTTGTATAAGTACGATACGACATTAAACAGCGGCATCAACTGAGCGTAAATCCTTGCGCGCCGCCTGTAAGGAACCCGAGGTCGGGAACGATGTGATCCCAAAAAAATTTTCCCTACCGACTGAATGGGTTACACTATGCCTTAACACCGAATCAGAGCAAATCCGGAGCATTCCGAGTATCCAACGTCAGCTTTAGCCCCGCCATCTGTTCTGCCCAGGATTTTCAATTGGGCAGATAGGATAGAATGTGCACCAATGCCAGTGACAATACTCAAAGCACCTCAGGTAGGAGTCAGGGTTACACTCCCTGATTTGCTGTTTACGAAAAGCGGACGAACAGGCCAGCCTTGCGTGTAGAGAACATAAGCCATAACTGTAACCGCTAACCCCAGGTTCTGGTTCTCCATTCATCCGTCCTTTAACCTGAATTATAATTAAAATGGTTTTTGTAGTTGTTGTCTTGTCGCATTTCTGGATAGGATCCATCTCCTTTCAATTCCGCCATCACATTTTTCGTGGTCATATGACCGCTTCCAATTACCATTAAATACATACCCATGATAGAACCCATTATGAATTTTAGAATGACCATAAGCCCTCCTCGAACATTGAATTAGTTGAGTTGACCGCTACAAAATGCTTTTGATTTAATATGCCTGGCCAAGGCCAATTTGAAAATAAGGACTTACACGGTTTTTTGGCCTAAAGATTATTAGGTTCATGCGAAATTAACAAATGCATAGTTTGAACCCTGAGCCTTTCACCACAGCGTATCTACGGTAAATTAGTGTTAAACTTGGTGCACAAGCCATAAACCCCTTGGCCAAAAATGCGAACTGCAGAGATTATTGCCACTACAATGCAACTCACCAGGATGGCGTATTATACCGATGATGCACCTCACTCATCCTGGTAAAACCTCCCAATCACCCTTTCCATCTGCGCCACCTTCTGTGGGTTTCGATCCATAACACAGAGGTCTGGTCAAAGTGGAATGAAGAATTAACATAAGAATATTAAGGCACCAGTTAGTAATAGGACGAACAATAAAACCGTAAAATTAGAATTTATGATTAATTCCATGTCCCAATACCCCCGAGAGGCTAAATGCTACCGCTGTCCCTATCCCTTGGCTAACATCATTTTCTATCCGAGCTTTCCTCAAATGTTTATGATGTTTATCGCCTCGCTCTTTTTGAAGGGAGAAATCTATTTTCAATGTGTAAGGTGTTTTTGAATTCAATATATCTTGCACAGGAGGTACTTTACCATCGGGACTTACCCGGATTTTAGCCCTTCAGATTACAGGGTTCTTAGTGGGGGGATGTCTGTATATACAGGTAGGAAGACCGGATATACCAGCTATGGCGGGGTCGTACGAGGTTAACAGGATCCTGGGAGTGGACATCTGAGATGGTCACCTGTTCAGCTGGGAAGAATCAATCTGGCTGGCTTGGGTCGGGGGGCCATATCCATTCTCAGGCGATTGGGGTCATGCTAGGCCAAGCCGAAAAAGGATTGCACTCAGTTCAGCTGGCGGTTAGTTTTCAAAGTCATCAGTTTTTGTTGACCATTCTCATCGCTTTGGAAGGTATCCCATATTTTTCCATCTTGCGATAGAGAGTCATCTGCGACCACTGAAGCTGCTGGGCAGCCTTGGTCTTATTCCAGCTGGTGTTAAAAAGGGCTGATAGCAAACGGATGCGCTCATTCTGGGATGGGGCTTTGGTTTCCTGAAGCTGCCGGCGGAAGAACTCCGGGAAGGCCTTTAACCCTACGCTGGCGTCAGCGCTGATAAACGCTGCTCCTAAACGGTTTTTGAGATCCCGAATGTTCCCCGGCCAATCGTAATCCACTAACGCCTCCACCGCCTCGAGGGTAAATGAATCATTATATACTGCTCCCCTTAGTACTACTTCGTTAAGTGTTGACAATAAGTCTCACCTGTGCAACCATAGGTTGCATGAACAAGGAAGAACTGCTCGAGGCCCGTGGTCGCCTGGAGGCTTTTCTTCAGCCCCTGCTGCCCTTGCTGGGACGTGCTGAGCGTCGTCGCTATGGCGCTCTTTACTTGCAAGGGTTGCTCCTGGAAGGAGGCCGTAAGACCGCTTCCGGGATTGCCATGCGGTACGGGGGCGATGTCCAGGCATTGCAACAATTTGTCAGCCAGAGTCCCTGGAACTTTCTGGCTATTCGCCGGGAATTGGCGGTGCAGATGTTGACCGCGGCTTCCCCCGGAGGAGCCTGGATTGTGGATGACACCGGGTTTCCCAAGAAAGGGGACGGTTCCGTGGGGGTGGCCCGACAATATTCCGGCACCCTGGGTAAGATCGGGAACTGTCAGGTGGCCGTTTCTCTGAACTATGGCACGGACGACGGTTGCTTCCCGGTGAATTTCGAGCTTTATCTCCCCGAAACCTGGGCAGCGGATGCCGGGCGGCGGCAGAAGACGGGTATCCCCGGGGACATAACGTTTCGGACCAAGTGGCAGATTGCTCTGGACCTGTTGGACCAGGCCCGGGAATGGGGTTTGCCCGACAGCGTGGTCATCGCAGATGCCGCGTACGGCACAGTCACTGACTTTCGTCGTGCCTTGGAAAAGCGCGAGTTGCATTACGTCGTGGGGATTAGCCCGGAACTGACCGTGTGGACCGAACCGGTAACGGCCTCGATTCTGCCTTACTCCGGCCGCGGTCGTCCCCCCACCTGGAGGCGGGCCTTGCCGTCGCCGGTCAAGGTGGGGGAGTTGGCCCACAGATTGCCGGAGGATGTCTGGCGAGAAATCACCTGGCGCCAAGGAACCAAGGGGCCGCTGACCAGCCGTTTCGCGGCGCTCAGGGTGCAGCCTGCACCGGAGCATTGGAAAGGTAAGGTCACCGAACCTGTCTGCTGGCTGCTGGTGGAGTGGCCGCCGGCAGAAGCAGGACCCGCGAAATATTGGTTTGCCAATCTGCCTGAGCATACCGACCTCAGTAGGTTGGTCTATTGGGCCAAGATGCGTTGGTGGGTGGAACAAAACTATCAACAACTGAAAACCGAATTGGGACTGGATCACTTTGAAGGACGCTCCTGGCGCGGATGGCATCACCATGTCACCTTGACTATGATGGCCTTTGACTTTTTGGTCTTGGAGGGCTTCCGGGTTAAAAAAAACTACTGGGTGGACCCTCCCACAAGCCAGACGCGAACTACAGCGATTGATCATGCTACTCCTTGGCTTCTGTCCCTGTTGCCGGCAAATCATCATCTTTGACGATACTTAACGAAGTAGTGTTAGGACTGAGACACAATGCTAAGCGAGTATAATGTCTCAGGGGTGAGCATGAAAAGCCGTAAGATTGATCCAGAGACCAAGATGGTTGCAGTCCTGGAAGGGCTCAGAGGCGAGAGTTCCATTGCGGATATCTGCCACAAACACCAGATAAGCGAGAGTCTGTAACATCGCTGGCGGGACAAGTTCTTGGAAGGCGGACGCCAGGCCTTGAGTTCCCGGAACGGTTCTAATCCCGAGGCTACCGTGAAGGCCAGGAATTCTGAGTTGGAAGGATTATCGGGAAACAGACCGTCCAGATCGAGATTTTAAAAAATTTCTCAGTAAGGCCGGAGGTGGTCTCTCTGGCATGCTGGCTGAAGGACTCTGGTTATCCCGTCACCGCGATTTGTCCCGGTTTGGGATGGCATCGGGACACCTTTTATCGACGGCTCAAGGCGGGGCAGGGGTCTCGGCTCCCCAGCACTCAAATTGCTGGGGAGCTGAGACCCCGTGGATGATGCCAAGATTTTAGGGCCAAGCGTCAACCGGCAGGCCGCAAACCCCGAGCGGTGCGGCCTCGCCAGTCCTGGGGCATCGATATAACCAAGTTCCTCATCCCCGCCTTGGGCTGGGCCTACCTTGTGGTCGTGTTGGATTGGTTCAGCCGGAAGGTGTTGGGTTGGGGTTTGTCCGTGCGGTGCCGCACCTAAGAGTGGCGTGAGGCTATGGACATTGAGCAGATCTTTACCAGTCATAACAATCCCGAGGGCATAATCAGTAAATTTACGATCAGAATATCAGTATTTCCCCCCATTTTCTATTGATTTAAATGAGGTATCTTATCATTAATTCAATCTATTCTAATCTGGTGTCTTATGAGTCAAGACAAACAAGAATTCCATAGTATAAGGGGATTGTCCTTAGTGGGGCAAAAAGGGGGACCTAAAAATATGAAGGACCTGCCTGCGGAGTTCCTCAAGAATGATGTCTATCGTGGCGACATGGACCTGGCCATCAAAGAAGACAGGCACCATGTTGCGGCGCCAGTGAAATCGTCGGTGGGCCGCAAGATCTTTTTCTGGATTACCATGGTCCTGGGTAACTTCTGCCTATTGGATATGGCCTCCGGCAGCAAACTCCCGGCCTGGTTCTTCGGCGACTTGATGCTGTGGGGAGTCTTTATCTTCCTCATGTGCCAGTTTGTCAGTGAGGGCCGTTATTCCTTCGGGGCGATGATTATCCTTCTGGTTGTCCTGGTTCTTTTCCCTTTTAACAGGGAAGTCCTGAGGGGGGTCCTGGAGACAAAACAAAAAGTCACGGTGGCTGCCATAACCGCCTCTGGGTCCATTGAGGCCGCGGGGAATGATTTGAAACAGGAAGCGGTGGATTTTCTGAAAAAGCTTTTTGGTGCGGGGTACGTGCAGGAACTGGTGACCTCCATGTCGACTCAAACCATCCGGGAAAGCTCTCGGGGCCTGGGATATGACCATTTTTTTGAGCTGGCCTTAAAGCATATCAGCAAGGGGGAATTCGACGCGGCCTGGGTCTACGCCAACAAGGCCGTATATATCGATCCCAACCGCCCTGAGGCCTTCAATCTCATTGGAGGGTTATGTGAAACTCGCAAAAACCGCCTGATGGCCGAAAAATATTACCGGGCTGCACTGGCTCTCAATTCCTCTTATAAGCCTGCCCAGAAGAATCTGGACCGGGTATCCACCAGACCCTATACACCCCTGGGTATCGATTGGGGCTTGCCAGTCGGAATGGAAAAAAAGACGGCCATGAAATAAAGGCATCCCATCGACCTAACGTTGAAAGAACACGTTGGTTAACAGGTTAAAAATACAGATATTCTCGCCACATCAGGCAATTTTCCTCGGGAGAGAAAAAATCGCCTAGGTAATCTTGATAGGGACATTTTTCGGTCCAAGGGCGATTCTTCTTCCCTCTTAACGGGAGGAGGGAGTATTCATTGAGATTATGCGGCAACCCTGGCTACCGCAGTAAAAAAATGGTTTTTGGGACCATTGCCCCCGTAGAAAATCCCCCACAGTTTCTGTTCTTGGAACCGAATCCTCTCATCGGCGGCATGATAGCATTATTTTCTCTAACGAAGTAATTTTCCCGCAGATTTTGGCCGTATCGGTCCATCGATGACCAACTTCTTGCTTGATCAGCAACCCTATGAATCCCAAGCCGGCAGCGCCCGGTGATGGCAAACCAGGGGGAGAGGCTGAGAGCCTAAAAGCAGTTCATGTCTCTGGGTATAAAAATTCCAAGGTACTTGCCATGATCGACAATTATCACCTTCCCCGGGAAAATGCCAGCTATCATATCATTATCTTGCACGGGCATCTGTGGGGAGGAATATTCCAGATGTTGGGGATAAGGGAACGCCAGGTTGCCGGCGGGAATGGCAGGGGGCCATCAGGTCGAAAAGAGTCTCAACCCTCAGCTTGGCGTTCTGGTTACCGAATCAGGAATGTACGGATAACAACTTATGTAGAGGTTAATCCTTCGCGGATGGCGTATTTGGTAAGCTCGGCAACGCTCCTGGTCTTCAATTTGTCCATGATTTTTTGGCGATGGGTTTCCACGGTCTTGACGCTGATATGCAGGCTCTCGGAGATTTTGGCGGAGGTTTTGCCTTCGGCGATGAGTTGCAGCACTTCGCGCTCTCGGGGCGACAGCATCTGAAAAGCTGATGATTCTTCGGGTTGGGACGAGGACACATAGTCTTTCACCACGATGTCCGTCAACTCTTGACTCAGGTAAGTTTTCCCCGACATCACCACCCGGATGCCTTTGATCAGGTCCGTGAAAGCAGAATCTTTGAGCATGTAACCGGCCGCCCCGGCCTTGAGCATATTCAAAACAAACCGTCTATCGTCATGCATGGAGAGAGCGATGATCTTGACCCCGGGCAGTTCGGCGACAATCTGCCGGGTGGCCTCGATCCCGTTGAGATCGGGCATGGCCACGTCCATGATGATCACATCCGGGGCGAGCTCCCGGGCCAGCCGCTCAATCATCCGGCCATCCTTGGCTTCTCCCAGCACGACGATACCGTGCTCCTTTTCCAGCATGGACCGGAGCCCCTCCCGCATGATCTGATGATCGTCGGCAATCAAAACCTTGATGCTCATGACAGTACCCCGTTCATCTGATAACCACCATATAACTCTGATTATGTCAAATTATTTTTAAAAAAAGTGCACCAGGGAACATGCCACATCAAAGCTCGTTTTCTCCGGTGAACATGATACTAGATTTTTTAGAAAATAACAAAATCGGTCAGCGGGCAGGATGTCGGGGCAGGGAACGCCAGGTTAGCGGCGGGAATCTTTCAGGCCGAAATGTGTGAATATGTAGTAGGAGGTTTTTGGTCCGGTGATAGGTTTCGGATCAGAGCAGGTATCTATTTATTCGCTTTGACCTGATTAACTTTCTATGCAAAAAACGTTATAAGCCTCAATCCTACAGCTGAAATCTTCAAGACCTGACGATACCAACAGGTCCCGCCGCTCCCGGTATCAAACCCCTGTTCTGATAACCCGGAGGGGCCATTGGTTTATCATCCTGGGCAAAATCAGTATTTCCCATACCAGGAATCAGCAGTTCCCCCGATTTCCCCCTATGCCAAAACATATTCAGTAATGGAGGCGGTCGGGTGTATGGCGATCAAAGAGAAATTTTCGGCAAATTTAACCATAGAACCTAGTTGCTCATTTATTCAGGACTGAACAACTCCGGATATGCCTTGAGGCAGGAGGGATAGGAAAATGTCCGAACATCTGGTACCAAGAGATTTAATGGAAAGATTGGCGCGTGTTGACAGCAAATTGGAGAAGCTGCTGGCTCACCAGACTCTTCCTCAAGATGAGGGCCTGGCCGAAACTCAGCCTTCACCTGATGAAAATTTTTCGGAAGACATTTTGGTTGCTGAATCGGAAGATGAAAAAATCCACACAGCTGCCGGTTTTTCGGAACGATCGAAAAATCCACTGCCATTCAGAGTCGCTGTCTCCGCGCGGGAAGCGGACAGCATTTTTCAACAGGTGGAAAAAATCAATCGGGATGTGGAAGTATGAGAGGGTGGAAAAACTTGAAAGGCAAAACCGCAAAATAGTCATCCTCGGTTCCATGTTCATGACGTTAGTGATACTGATGATTGGGGTCTCCACCTTCCTGATGTTCCGAGCCAATCTCTTAAATCAGGGCATCTTCCTGAAAACCTGGCAACTGGTTAAGCCCTCCTCCGGAGAGGCCGCTGCCAAGGTAACTACCCCCAGCCCCCTGAGCCTATCGCCGAGATTCATGACCCCAAACCGGTGGAGCCTATCGCCAAGGTAAGTGACCCCCAGCCAGTGGAGACGCCTATAGTCACCAAACCGGCCGAGGCGACTTCTCCGGGCAAATATGTGGGTTCCATCACTTCCAACAAATACCACTATCCTGGCTGCAAGTGGGCGGCCCAAATCAGGCCGCATAACTTCCTGAACTTTTCAACTACTGAAGAAGCTCGGAAACGGGAGTATATTCCTTGCCAGACCTGCAAGCCGCCGCAATCGGATTAGGAGAAATTTGGCCCTCAGTCGGGAAGTTTCTGTTTTGGCAAGATATCTCTTCTTGAAAAATTGTTTTAAGAGGGAAAATTATGCTACCTTGCATATTATGGGCGGAACAAGCTTCAGACAGTGAACCGAATCTCCAATCTTATACGGATCAATCTAATTATTGTTAGGCAACTCAATGAACGACGAAGACAAGGGCTTGTGCCAGCTCCCGAAGAAACGAACCGGTCTCCGAGTGCAGTGGCTCGCGTCCTGGCCAATGTGGCTAATTGGCATCGTGGGATTTCTGCTTTACATAACGATCATTGCCGTGGTCTCATTGGTGGAGTGGTATTTTTCAACTCCGAGTAACATGTGGGTTAAAGCTGGTGATGGTTCTACCGTCGGGTGGTGGGACATCGTCTATTTCAATTTCGTAAGCATCCTGACCATTGGATATGGCGATTACAGCCCCAATTGTGGCGCTGCGCGTCTCCTCACTGTGTTGGAGGCTATTGCCGGTACGGCCATTCTCACTATTACTCTTGCGGCCCTGATTGCGAAATTTCTGTCGGCCCCGACCAATGCCGTCGTCTTTTCTCGCCACGCCTACTACTGCACCGATGATGAGGCGTTTCTTGTCATCTACCTTAACACCACGCGGACCCGCCTTGTGAACGCGGAAATTTCCTCTTACTTCAAACTGGGTGGAGATTGGATGGTTCGGCCTTCAGCCAGAAGCCCGTTCGTCACCCGCGCGGTGCAAACCTTTTTCACTGATCGCGTGCGGCAAGATCATTTGGTTAACTTGTTGAATGAAGCGTCAGACGCATTCCGCTTCGCCATCAGCGGGCAGCTTGGCGGGGCTTCATATTCTGTTGCCATCGAATACAAGCCTTCCGACATAATTGTTCTCCCGAACCGGAACGTACTGACCCGGGCTTCTGGCACGTGGATTTCAGGTCACCAGAGCTTGAAAGAATGTTCCATTATCGTCCGCCGAAAGCTCCGACCTCCCCGAACACGTAGATAATCTAAGGCGGCAAAGACGTGAGGAACCCCAGTAAAAGGAGATTGGCTCTCAACTAAAGAAACTTGCTTATAAAATAGCGGCGGCAAGAAAGGAGTATTTTGGAAACCAAATCAATGACAAGGCTAAGGTGAAACTAAAATCCTTATAAGATGAGGCTTCTGAATCGCATAAAGAACTTGGTCAATTTGAGAAGGAAAAAAAATTTAGGTTTAATCTTTGTGGAGGTTAGTAGATTTGAAAGGCTTAGATCTTGAAAAAGTTAGCGATGGCTTTCTTGCCTTTTCCTGGGAGAACCTTTCTCCAAAGGACCGTGTAAAGATCTTGGCGGATGCTCAAAGAACCGTATGGATTTTTGGGGCGGGCGCTTCTCATCATTATAATCTTAATTCAAGGGGAGTTCCTATGCCCCTTTCGAATGACTTTTTTCGCGCCTTTCATGAACTCCCTACTTCTGAGGGTTTTCATGCTCATGTCGGGCCTTTAATAAGCTTCTTAGCGCATTATAGAGGAGTTAAGCCTCACGAAGCATCAAAATGGAGAGAGAATATCGAAGAATTTATGACATCTGTTGAAAATGAACTAAATAATATAGTAACAAGAATAAAGAAAGGCGAATTAGATAAAATTGACATGCTCGAGGCATTTTCTACTGCCGCCGTATTCAATAATATGACGTTTATTTTTGCTAATGTGATCAATGAAGCCCAGAATGGTCCCTCGAATTCTGCGTATCATTATCTTTTAGATTTTTGTAGACCCAATGATACGTTTATAACATTTAATTGGGATACGTTACTCGATAGAGCCTTAGCGGCTACTGGCGGCTGGACGCCAAACGAAGGATATAGCATTTCCTTCTCATCTGCCTTAGATACTAATTGGAAAAAGGAAGTTGAAGCATTGCCCAATTTTAATACTAATTGGAAATTGCTAAAGCTACATGGATCAACAAACTGGCTTGTTCCCTTAACCCATATTCACCTAAAAACTTTTGAATATGTTTCTTCTGTTCCAAAATCTGATAAAATATATCTTTTTTGGCAATCAACTTTTCCTTACGAGACCCATAAAAACCGATGGAGAGGTGGCTATGTGCCTACATGCTACTGTTACTATCCACCTAATATACCAGCTGAAGCTTTTCCGGGAGATCACCTTTCTGCAGAACCAGGTCGAGTTTTTGTTAAATATACTTTAGTTGGTATTTTCTCCCCTTTCAAAGAGCTATCTGGAGGAGGGATTCTTTCTTCTCCATTATTAATTACACCTGTTCGTCAGAAAAGATATGATATGTATCAATCAACGATTGAGAATATTTGGCAAAAATCTTTAGAGGTTATGAGAACTGCGGATAAGATTGTTATTATTGGCTATTCCTTTCCCCCTACTGATACTAGAATATTAGAACTTCTCGAAAATGCTCTTTATTTGAGTCAAGAAGGTATATCAGTTGAAATTATTGCACCAGATGCCAAGGATATTATTTCTCGTATCGGAACTGAACACTTAAAGAAAGCAAAAAATATCGTAACACATTCACTTAAGTTCGAGGAATATCTACAAATACTCTCGAAGGATGCTCCGCTATTGATGAAAACAGCCGCAGCGAAATATCCAGAAGTTAGAGATTGGCTTGAGAGAATATATGCCCTTGGTCAAGCGTCTAGCGAAATATTTAGATAATAAATATGGTGGTTATTTCCGAATGCAAGTTTCTGCTATGATCTGACACTTATCACCGGGCCAAAAACCTTTCATATCAAGACGATATAGACTCTTTTCAGCCTGATGGATCCCTGCCTTCCCAGCCGATAATCTGCCCTCTTTCAAGCGCGCTCGGCTGAAATCGTTCTCCCCACAAATGCCCTTGGAGGATATTGAGATCATAACTGCAATTTTTGCTGGTGCGGTGATAAGGGAAGGTTTTGGCAAGGTATCGCTCGGATACTGAGGGCCGCTATCCGAGGCATTTCAATTTGCTTTCTCTCCTGTAATCCTGGTAGTATCGGCGACGGGGTGGGTGCTAATGCCTAAAATGGTAGTCTAACCGCCATGACGGTATTAACTGACGTAGGCTTGATGTTTTGTCTTTTTGATCCTGCGGCGGCGGGGGCGGAGCTGGCTTTGAGTGAAGGTTGCGTCGTCCGCAATTTCGCCGGCGAAAAAACGACATGATAAAGTGAATAGATACGGAGCATAAATATGAAACCCATCCGTAAATTGACCAGCACCGGTTTGGTGGCAGTGGCTCTGGCCATCGCCGCCGTGGCGACCATCCTGACTCCATCACCCGCTCGCGCCCAGGGCGCAGCAGACACAAAAACCGACTGGCGCGAAAATTACGCCTACACCCTCGGAGTGCAGGCGTATGTCTTCGGCTTCCCCTACGTCTATCTGTCCACCTTGCGCTGGATGTGGGTGACGCATCCCGGCCCGGCCGGAGGGATGCCTCCCTCCGCGCCGCTGAATCATTTCCACCATGTCCGCAACCTCACTGACGCGTCATATCGTGACGGCGGCTCGCCCAACAACGACACGCTCTATTCGGTCGCCTGGGTGGACCTCGGCAAGGAGCCAGTCATCTTGTCCCATCCGGACATGGGAGACCGCTACTTTACCTTCGAACTGGCGGGCGTTGACTCAGATAATTTCGCCTACGTCGGCAAGCGCACTACCGGCGGCAAGGCCGGCAGTTTCGCCCTCGTTGGCCCGAACTGGAAAGGCAAATTGCCTAAGGGCGTCAAAGCGCTGCCGCCATCACGCACGCCGACAGTTTTAATCTTCGGCCGGATACTGGTGGATGGGGCGGCGGATGTTCCAGCAGTGAACAATCTGCAGGACCAGTGCACGCTGATCCCACTCACCTTCTGGAACAAGAAGGACGCCCAACTGCCGGCGAGCCGCGACGTGTGGCAGCCCTTCGATGCGAAGAGCGATCCGCTTGCCGAGTGGAAAACGATGAACCGGGCGATGACGGAAAATCCCCCGGAGGAGCGCCTCGCCATACTCCTCGAGCAGTTCGCGAAGATTGGCGTCGGTCCGAATCAGGATGTCGACAAAATGGATGAAGCCACCAAGCGAGGCCTGGCGCGGGCGGCGGCGGATGGCCGCGAGTTGCTCAAGAGCGCGTCGAAGTCGGGCCAGTTAGGGAAGCGCGTCAACAACTGGAGCATCCCGCCACGGATATTCGGCCGGGCTGGTCTGGCGGATGATTTCCTCGTGCGCGGGGCGCTGCAATGCATGGGCGGCATTATCGCCAATGACCCGGAGGAGGCGGTTTACTACAACACCACCAAGGACGGAGCCGGGCAGCCTTTTGATGGCACCAAGCAATACACGATGCGGTTTGCCCCCGGCCAGTTGCCCAAGGTGAACGGCTTCTGGTCCATCTCAATGTATGACCGGACCTTCAATTTCACGCCCAATCCCATCAATCGCTATGCGATTGGGGATCGCACCCCAGGCTTGAAAAAGGACGCCGATGGCGGCCTAACCCTCTACATCCAGAGCACCTCCCCGGGCAAGGACAAGGAATCCAACTGGCTGCCCAGCACCGCCAGCGGCCTGTTCTACATGGTGATGCGAACCTATTTGCCGGGCGCAGAAATCGTGGAACAGCAGTGGGCGCCGCCGCCGGCAGACGGTCCCCGGTAAGGGCTGGAATACCCTCCTGCGTCTCTATGGTCCGCTGGAACCGTGGTATGCCAAGACTTGGCGGCCGGGAGAGATTGTTCCCCAGCCGTAATCCGTTTAAGGAAGAGCCTACCGCGCCCCGTCACACATGACTGACAAGGAGAACGGCCATGAATCGTCCGTTTGCCTTTGTAAAGGCAGCTTGCACGCTACTAACGCTCTGTGTTTTCCTCGTCCTGCCAGCGTCTGGAGACACCCAGGGCCCCCAAGGACTGACCCCCAAGGAAGCCCAGGAGATTGCCATAGACGCTTACATCTACGGCTATTCGCTCATCACCTCGGATGTCATCCGCGTCCAGGTGAGTAATGTGCCAAAGGTTGAAGAACTGCGCGCCCCGACGGGCACCTTCTTCAACGTCAAGCTTTATCCTCCGGCCACCTACCATGTCGTTTCGTCGCCGAATGCCGACACCCTCTACTCGGCGGCGTGGCTTGACCTGTCCGAGCCGCAGGTTTTCAGCCATCCCGAAATTAAGCACCGCTTCTTCACCTTCGAGCTGGCCGACCTATGGATGATCGTCAAGGATAGCGTGGGCGTCAACACTAGCGGCTCCAAGGCTATGACCTATCTCTTCACCGGCCCGGGCTGGAAAGGGACAGTCCCAGCGGGTATGAAGCATATCAGCTTCCCGACGCGTTACATGTTCATTTTGGGCCGCACTTACGCGCTGGTCACGAAAGAAGACCTGGCGAAGGTGCATGCACTGCAGGCCCAGTACAAGATCGTGCCTCTGTCGGCCTATGGCAAGCCCTATGTCTTCAAGGCGCCGCCCGTTAATCCGAATCCGGGCTTCAGCATGACCGAAGCGCCACAGAAGGCGATTCTCGGCCTGGGAACGACCGGCTACTTCAACCTGATGACCAAGCTGATGGGGAGCGCGGCGCCTCCGGCCCCCGAGGACGCTCCCACGCTGGCACGGATGGCCAAGATCGGCATCGTACCAGGAAAGCCCTTTGACCCCAGCAAGCTCGATCCGGCGGTGCAGGCGGCCCTGAAGGATGTGCCTGAGATGGCGCTCAAGCGCATGACCGCGACTTATGAATCGCTTGGTAAGGACGTGAATGGCTGGCGGGTGACGACGGTCGGTGGCCATTTCGGCACCAACTATCTCGAGCGCGGCGCCTGGGCCTTGAAAGGCTGGCCTTCGCAACTGCCCAATGTGTCGGTATTTCCGACGACCTTCGTTGACAGCACGGGACAAAAAATCTCGGGCGCCCACAAGTACACCCTGACCTTCCCCAAGGGGCAACTGCCGCCGGTCAACCCCCTGGCCTTCTGGTCCATCACGATGTATGAGAACACTCCCACGGGCTTGTGGTTCTACCCCAACTCCTTGAATAAGTTCACTGTGAGCCCCCGGAACAAGCTGAAATACAATAAAGACGGGTCGCTGACGCTGTATTTCCAGCATGAGTCGCCGGGCAAGGACAAGGAAGCCAACTGGCTGCCCGCACCGGAAGGGCTTTTTGCTCTCACGCTGCGCATGTATTGGCCCAATACCACGCCACCCTCGATCCTGGACGGCACCTGGCAGCCGCCAGGCGTGAAGAAGGTTCAGTAACCGCACCCAGATATGCTTGAGCGCTTGATTACCGGGGCAATATTGGGCGAAGACAAAAGAGCCCAAAAGCTTTCTTCTTAAAAAAACTTGAAGGATGGTCAATAAATAAGCTTGCAGAACAGATAAAGGGAGACTCCACAGTATGTTGATACGCCCCCGACTCGGTTTCGCACTGCTTGCGCTTGTCATCGTGACAAAATTAGCGATTGCACAGGAACAGAAAGGCGCCATGCCATCGCTCATTAAACCCGCTGACGCCGTTGCCCTGATGGACGCCGAGCAGGCGCGCCAAACGGAGGCCTATACCCTAGGCGTGCAGACCGTGCTCTGGGGGATGCAATGGGTCAAAGTGGGTCAGACCATGCGCGTCGGCGCGGCGCCGCTACCGCAGGAAACGAAGCGGAACCCCGTTGATCCCAGCCCGCACGGCATCAACGTCTGGGGACATGCGCAGGCATTGGCCACGCATGAGCTCCGCATCATAGAGACGCCGAACACGGAGACGCTTTATTCTATCGCCATCCTGGACCTGAAGGATGGGCCGATTGTGGTCGTGCATCCCGATCTTGGCGAGCGTTATTTCCGCACCAGTATCTGGGAGCTTCATGGCGATGCGCACACCATCAGCCAGAAGCAAGACGGTGCGAAGCCACCGCCCTATGCGCTGGTTCCCAGTGGTTGGAACGGTGCGCTTCCGAAAGATCTGAAAGCGATTTCAGTGCGTAGCCGCTACGTTGCGGTGGTCCCCCACATCGCCGTCTACGGAACGGACGATCTGCCGAATGTCCATGTCCTGCAAAAGGGCTTTAAGTTAGTGGCTCTCAAAGACTGGGGGTCTTCAAACAAAGAGATGGAGCCCGGCCAGCCGATGCGTCCCCTGCGGCGACCCAACACCGCCACGCCCGCCGAACTGCTCTTCTTCGAAGAACTCTGTGAGACGCTTAAGGACATTACGGTCAGAGATGATGAACTGGGTTTCGCCCGCCAGGCCGGATGCATCGGCATTACCCTGGCCGATGGTTTCCAGTTCGAGAAACTCGACGCCGCGACAGTCAAGGGATTGAAGCGAGCGGTCTTGGACGCCCAGAGCATCATCGAGCACAAGGCGAGAAGCCTCGTGCCGCAGCAACCTGGCGGTACGTGGATGGTCAGCTACGACCTCACGAGCCCTGATGATTGGCTCTTCCGCAGCGCAGTGGGTTGGAAGAGCGTGTGGGGCGATCTCCCCAGTGAAATCCTTTTCCCAATGGTCCGCATAGACGTGAACGGCCAGCCCTTGACCGGAAAGCCCAAATACAGGCTGCACTTCCCTGCGGGGCAACTTCCGCCTGCCCATTACTGGAGGATCAGCATGTATGACCTGGATGGGTTCTTTGTGGGCAACCCCCTCCGGCGCTACGGCATCGGTAACATGGCCGAGAAGGTCAAGCCCAATCCCGACGGCTCACTCACCATCTACATTCAAAACGAATCCCCTGGTAAGGCGAAGGAGGTGAACTGGCTGCCGACGCCGAAGGAGGGCTTTTTCCTCATGATGCGCATGTATCAGCCGGAAGAAAAGATGTACCGTGGCGCATACGTCTTACCGCCGTTGCAGGAAGTGAAGTGAACGTTGGACCATCATTGATCATGTATCGCCAATGATTGCGCGAGTGTGGTCGTTGAGGGCGTAGATTACGGTTCGGAAGTGAACGGCCGGCAAGAACATGACCGTACAGGCAATGCTCCATTCCACCAAGCGGGGGAATCGCTTAACAAAAGGGCTTAGGGTTTTCTAATAATATCTGGACAAGCCAACCCATAGGGAAATAGTTCATGAAAACCTGGCGGTGCCTCGCCTGGCTGGGGATAGTCCTTATCTTGCTGGCTTCACCGGCTGGGGCTGGGGGACTTTGGCTCTATGAGAACGGGACGCCTGATTTGGGCACCGCCGGGGCCGGGCGGGCGGCCATGGCTCTGGATGCCTCCACCGCCTTCGGCAACCCCGCAGGCATGACCAAACTGGAGCGCTCCCAATTTCTGGGAGCCTTTCAATTAATCCTGCCTTCCATACACTTCAACGTCGAGGCGGGGAGCACCTTCGGCCGCCCGGGAGAAACCGGTAATGCCGGAGTTTCCTTGCCCAGCGCCTCAGGCTTCTATGTCCACAAAATATCTCCCGACTGGCGTCTCGGCGTGAGCCTGCTTTCCTACCTCGGTCTGGGGGTCCAGTACTCGGATCAATGGGCCGGGCGCTACTACCTGCAAGCCTCCAGGCTTTTGACCATGGCCCTGATCCCTTCGGCGGCCTACAAGGTCAACGATTGGCTGTCGGTAGGGGCCGGTCCTACCTTTATAGTGGGAAAACTCAAACAATCCTCGGCCATCAACAAAGTCCTGCCCCCCGGAGCCCCGGACGGCCGGCTAACCCTCAACAGCTGGGCCTTTGGCGTCGGCGGCCTGGCCGGGGTGCTCCTGGAACCCCGCCAGGGGACCCGTTTCGGTGTTACCTACAATTCTCCCGTGGATTTGAAATTTGACGACGTGGTGAGCACGGATGGCCCGGGGCCGGTCCTCAGCGCCATTTTACGGACCAGAGGACTTCTGGGAAGCAAGGTCGACATGACCTATACCATCCCTCAGCAGGTCATGGTGAGCGCCTATCAGCAAATCACCGGGAAGTTTTCGCTCATGGCCAACTTTGGCTGGCAGAACTGGTCGCAGTTCGGAAAAATCAACGTGAGCATCGAGTCTGACAACCCAACCAGCCTGACCGCGGATGCCAAGCTCAAGGATACCTGGCATGCGGCCATCGGGGCGCAATACCGCCTGGCCCCGGCCTGGCTGCTGTCTCTGGGATTCGCTTACGACAGCTCCGCGGTGGGAGACGCCGACCGCATCCCCGCCCTGCCGGTGGACCGCCAGTTGCGCTATGCCGTCGGCATCCAGTATGACTGGAACCGGGATGTCACCTGGGGCTTGGCCTATGAATTTGCGGATCTGGGCAATGCCCCCATCAATGTCCACCGGGGCCCTCTGGCCGGCCGGCTGACCGGGGATTATTCCCCCAACCACATTCAGTTTGTAGCCACGAACCTGATCTGGAAATTCTAACAACTGCCTCTCGGTTTCCCGTTAAGGCGCTGAATTGGAGGGAAAACCTATCCCGGAAATCACTCGGCGAAGGGGGATGCAGCTTTGGGACAATCCAGCAAGTGTTCAAGAATCTTCCGCCTGTCTGTCATCGCACTGGTGATCATGCTGACGGCTGTTACTACCGCCTTGGCCCAGGCTTCTGGGATGGGCGGCAGCAAAAGCGAGAGCCATGGGGCGGCGCCCCGAGGGAAGGGGCAAGACCTGGGGGAATTGGGCAAACAGCTCAACAACCCCGTCAGCTCGGTGTGGAACATCACCACCCAGAGCAACATGTACTTCTATAAAGGCGACCTGAGTCCCGCCTACCGCGGGCAGTTCGTCTTCAATTTTCAGCCGGTGATGCCCATTCCCCTGACCCAAAACTGGACCCTGATTCCCCGCCCGGTGATTCCCATACTGTCTAATCCTTATATCAGGGGGGTGAATCCGGCTACCGGCTCCCTGGAGTGGAGCCGCACCGGCGGCTTCGGGGACATCGTCCTGGTCACCCTGTTGTCCCCCAATATCCCGGGAGTGATCCTGGGCTTCGGCCCCACCTTCATTTTTCCCACCGCCCCCACTCATGATTTGGGCCAGGGCAAGTTCCAGATAGGTCCGTCAGTAGTGCTGGGGTTTATGAACAAAAAATGGGTGGGCGGCATCTTCCCCCAGCACTGGTGGTCCGTGGCCGGGAGTCGCGCTACCCCGGTGACCAGCCAGACGAACATCCAGTACTTCCTGGCGCGCATGTTGCCCGGGGCCTGGCAGATCAGCATGTCCCCCAACATCCTCATCGACTGGCGGGCCGACGGCAGAAACCAGGTCACCTTCCCCCTGGGCCTTGGGGTCGGCCGGACCTTCCGGCTCGGGGGCGTACCCATCCAGTCCATCCTGCAGTTCCAGTGGATGCCGGTCCACCCGGACGACTTCGGCCAGCGCTTCAATATCCGCTTCAACTTCGTACCCGTGCTGCCAAACCTCATCAAGAAGCCGATCTTTGAATAACTGGCAAAATTGGCGGGTCCTTGAGAGGCCAACAACAACAATTTCTCAGGGATACACAGAACCCCCTGACCTTTGGAAAAAAATACCAAGACAAGGAGAGCATTGAACATGGTCTTAAAACGAACGGTTATCATGTTGTGCTTGTTATTGTTTGCTCTGGCCTTGACGGCGTCAGCGCAGCAAAAAACGACACCGAAAGCCAAGCTCACGCCCGCCGAGGCAAAAAGCATCGCCAAAGAAGCCTTTCTCTGGGGCATGCATCCGGTCGCCATCTATCACCTGCGCTACAACTTCGCGCAGAACGAAAAGGGCCCGCGCTATGTCGGGATTAACCGCTTGAGTTGGGATCGCCAACCGCAAAAGGCGTTGCCGCGCATCGTCACCACGCCTAACGCCACCACGCTCTACGGCCATGCAATGCTCGATCTGTCGAAGGAGCCCGTCGTCATTACCGTTCCCGAGATAAAGGACCATTACTGGAGCGTCCAGCTTTACGACAATTATGCGCGCTGGTGGCACCTGATCGGCAACCAGTTCAATGCGCCCGGCCCGGTGCGGCGGTTGGTGATCGGCCCGAACTGGAACGGTGAGCTGCCCGAAGGCTTTGTCGGGGCTGACATCGTGCAATCGTCATCCGACTTCGCCGGTTTGGCCGCGCGCCTTGCCCTCACCGACGACACCGACGAGGAACTCAAGGTCGTCAACGGCATCCAGGACCACATCACCGTCATGTCGCTCAGCCAGTGGATTGCCGCCGGCCGGAAGGAGGTGAAGGCCGAGGATGTGCCGCTCGTCAAAGGCGACTACCCCGCCTATCCCGGCATGGAAACGGTCAAGGAGCCGGGGAGACTCAAGGGTGTAGACTTCCTGCGCTGGGTCAGTCTCGTGCTGAACGACACCAGTTTCACCAAACAAACGGACGGTCACCAGGAGATTGAGGCATTCGCCAGGTTCAAGCGGCTTGGCCTTAAGGCCGGCGAAACTTTCGATCCGGAAAAGCTGACGCCGGCAATCAAGGTGGCCGTCGAAGACGGAGTTGAAGATGGCCGCAAAGATGTACTGGCTCTGCTCGCAAAGGGCACCGGCGTCCAGCGGAACGGCTGGAATTTTTCGACGGACATCGGTTACAAGGACACCGACTGGCTACAGCGGGCGGGCTGGGGACTGATCGCCATTCTCGCCCCCGTGCCGTTCCGATCGCATACGGGAGCACTCTGCCTAAACGATTCCAAGGGCCGGCCGCTCTCGGGCGAGCACCGCTACACGATCACCTTCGCCCCGAACAACCTGCCTCCGGTGAGCGAGTTCTGGGAAATCCCGCTCTACGACCGCGAGGGGTATTTCTACGACAACCCCATCGACCGCTATTCGCTCAACAGCTACATGCTCAAGCGCGGCAAGCTGCATACCGAGGGCGGCAAGCTGGTGATCTACGTCCAGCACGACGAGCCGACCGATCCGAAGCAGCGCCAAAACTGGCTGCCCGCTCCGAAGGGCGGCTTCCAGTTCGCCGCCCGCTTTTACGGCCCCTACACGCCATTGATCGACGGCAGCTACAATATGCCGGGCGTCGCGCGGGTGGATTGATTAGGTAAGGTTTCTTCCTCTGGGTGCGAGCGCATCCAGAGATGCATTGAGGAATGGATTCAGCGATACCGTGTTTGAGACCAGCTAACTACCGGTTGCAGCGGACGGCGCTCCGGCGCCGCCGCTGAACCGCAGCCTTAGGGAATTTATCTCCCCAGGTTGGTAACTTATCACCAAGGCAAAAACTTTCCCTATCCTGCTCCTGGTATTGGCCGGCCAAACCTTGAACTGGGTGCGTGCCAACGGCGTAATGCGATGGGGGGGTGAGCCAGAAATTGGCCGGCTTCGGAAGACATCGTCGAGGAGAAATGCAATGGCAAGTAAACGAGGTTTTCTCACTTCACTCATCTTGTGCCTTACCTTGATCTCCGGTGGTTTGGCGGCAGCTCAAACTGTCGACCCGCTGCCGTCCTGGAACGAAGGGAAGGCCAAACAGTCGATTATCAACTTCGTGATCAAGGTGACGAAGGCAGGCTCGCCAGATTTTGTGCCGGCGGCCGAACGGATCGCAGTGTTCGATAACGACGGCACTCTCTGGACGGAAATGCCGGTGCCGTTCCAACTGGCTTACGCCCTGGACACGCTGAAGCAGATGGCTGCGGAGAAGCCGGAGTTGCGCAAGGACCCGCTGGTCAAGGCCGCCTTGGATGGAAACGGTTCCAAGCTTCTGGAAGGCCCGCACTACGATGGTTTGATGAAGATCCTGGCTCTCACCCATGCCGGCATGACCACCGTCGAGTTCAAGGTCCGCGTCGAAAAATGGATCGCAACGGCGCGCCACCCCCGCAACGGCAAGCCCTACGACCAACTCACCTATCAGCCGATGCAGGAAGTGTTGAGCTACATGCGCGCCAACGGCTTCAAGACTTTCATCGTCTCCGGTGGCGGCGCCGATTTCATGCGTACCTGGAGCGAGCGCGTCTATGGCATCCCGCCGGAACAGGTTGTGGGGTCCACAGCCCTCACGAAATACGAGCTTCGGCACAGCGGACCCGTGCGAATCAAGACCAAGGCCCATCTGTTTGTCGACGACGGGGAAGGCAAACCCGTCGGCATCCACGCGTTCATCGGCCGCCGTCCGATTGCCTGCTTCGGCAATTGTGACGGCGACAAAGCGATGCTCGAATACACCACGATCAACAACCCACGGCCGAGCTTTGGTTTGATTATTCACCACACTGACGCGAAGCGCGAGTACGCGTATGATAAAACCGAGGACAGCGGCACGCTCGTGGAAGCGCTTCAAGACGCTCCCAAACGGGGCTGGATCGTGGTGGACATGAAGAAGGATTGGGCAGTCATCTTCCCGTTCGAAAAGAAGTAGGACATGGGGTGCGTGGATAAACCAGCTAACCGGTTGCAGCGGCCAGTGTTTCCGCAGCACTTGGCAAAGTCCTGGCCGAGGAGATTACGTCCGCCAAAAAGCTCAAGGCTTGCAAGTACCGCTGCCCCCCTAAATGCGTCCCCATATTAAGTTTAGTATGTTTCTGAGCCGGGAAGATCAATGAGACGCTCCCTTAACCATTGTTATGTATTTCTGCTATGATCCGACAGTTATCACCGGGCCAAAAACCTTCCATATTCTATCCATACCTGCTCTTTGTTTGCTGGCCCCGCCTCCTGAGGAGAGACATGCCAGGCATCAAATTGGAAAAATTAAGTGTCTCTCATGAACTTAGAGGCCTGTCTTTTGTACCAGGGATTTGCCATTCAAAATCAGGATTTCCCCGATTGTCATGTTCAGATCGTTTTTCTATCTTAACAGTGACGAATGTGATCCATGATCCGTTCCAGGACGTTGACCGGCTCGGGCTTGCCATCTCTCAGTTCGGGCCGGGTTTTTTGGGGAGAGGTCATTTTGTTTTAGGGTAGTGGCAGGGAAATGGGCAGGAAGCGCTTTACCCAGTGTGGGGCATTGGGATGCTGCGGGTGGCAAAGGTTGTCCGCAGACTTTTTTTTGGGGGGGGGACTTGTCGCTCACAAAAGATAAACTGATCACCCGCCTTCAGACACAGGTAGGCATGGACAAACAGGAGTCGCGCCAGATAATGGAGCGGCTGTTAGGGATAATGAAGGACACCCTGACCCAGGGAGAAGAACTTCTGATCAGTGGGTTTGGAAAATTTTCGGTGAGGCAGAAGAATGCGCGTCGAGGAAGAAATCCTCAAACCAAAGAAAGTTTAGTCTTGGCCCCTCGGAAGGTTCTGGTGTTCAAGACCTCTGGGGTTTTGCGAAACCGCATCAACGAGAGTTCTTAGACTGCAAAAAAAATCTTCTGAAGTATGGGCAACAGCCGCGAAGCCAAGGATAAGTTAAAATTTTTACTTTCTGGTAATTCTCATTCAAGGCCAGTTCCATGAACACGATGGCGGCCAGGCGGCGGGCCATGATGGCAGCCCAGGAGGGTCTGTTCCCGGTAGCTGAGCCACTTTTTTATGACCTGGTAGCCGCCGATGTATTAATTCCAGATTTTCTCCGGGATATTCCGCCAGTAGGGCACCTCGTTTATAAGCCTGTTGTCATCTATCATTCTCATGTACTTCGGTTTCATCTGAAACAATGGCGCCCAGGAGGGGCAAATGCCCTTTCGCCCCGCGTTCTTCGGGTCTGGGCTCGGGGAAGTCTGAGGCGGCGAACAGGTCGCCGGCCAGGATGTCGCGTAGGGTTTTGGTTAAAGAAGGCCACAGATCTACCGTGTGTTCCAGCACCCACAGGAGGTCCAGCAATTCCTCGTCAAACTGCCAGGCGGCAGGCCGAATCTGGTCCAGGGGTGAGGACTTCTTGCCGGCCCCCTTTTTCATCCGGTGCGCCAACCAATGCTGGACCACCTGGAAGCCGGAAACGCTGAACTCCCACACCTCCGGGCGCACCGGCCCGAAGACGCCCTCCCCCACGTGCAACTGCCCACCGGCCAGATCATAGGAAAATTTCTCAGGATATTTCTCCGGGGCGGCCGGGGTGCCTTTCAGGCACTGCGCTTTTCCCGGCGGGATTCTGCCGGGCTTGTGACCCGGCGGGATAAAGCGTTCGCCGTAGGTGTGCAGCCACAGGAGGCGGCGGCCAACTTCGGCGACGCGAGCGAACAGCGCCGCGTCCCGGGTGAGGGGGAGGCGGGGGCCGGGGATGGTCAGTTCGTCCCAAAAGCTGTGCACATAATCTGGCGAAGCCAGGACCGCGTAGCAATAGGCGAAGAGGTCTTCCGCCTTCACGGGCTGGCCATAAGCCTGGGCCAGGGTCTCCAATGTCCCGGCGGTGACGTTGGGCTCCTTGGCTTCGGAATCCCGCCAGAGGGGAATAACATCCCGAGCGCCACGATTGCAAAAGTAATCCTTGTCCAGTATATGCGCTGTTGCGGCTGCTGCTGGTCCTTCACCTAATACTTTTGTTAGGAGGCTCGTTAGGTAAACCTGATGGTTGCTATGAAACCGCCAAAGGTCAGGACTGGGGCGATCAAGCAACCGACTGTCTGCAAGCAACCATTGCCGGTCGAAACTGCGATAGGCATAACGGATGGACTCAGGAGCAGGAGTGTCAGCCGGAAGCTTTTCTATTGATATAGCACTGCCTTTTAACGGGGGCAAGGAAGGCGCAGTCAAATGAACCTTCCGCCCGGTGGGGCTGTTTTTGAATAAGGTCCGGCGTTCTTTGCTCTTCATTAGGTCTCGCCAACATTTATGAAGGGTCTCCACATCGGGGGAGATGGGCCAGGTTCTGCCAGCCATCACCCCATTCACCTGCCACGGAAAGAGATCGGTCACCAGCGACCAATTCCAGTAAGGCTTATCGCCGGTGGGCAGGAAAAGGTCGGTCCAGCCGGGGAGGCAGGGCCGCCAGGGCAGGTCGGCAAACCGGCTCACCTGGGCCAGGGTGTGAAGTTTTTCCGCCTGGGTCCCGCTGACCCGGGTGTAGTGCACCGCCGCGGGGGTGTCCGGCTGGCCGTCGCCGTAGCGCACCCCCACGGCGATGGCCACCGGGGTCTGGATGGCGAAGACGTTCTCAGTTTTCCTCGCCCCCAGGTTGTCGCCTTCCAGGTCGATGATCCACAGGTCGTCAAAGGTCTGGCGCATTACCTGTCTCATGCCGGCGAAGCCCGGCCCCCGGAGATAGGAGGCGGCGGTGATGAAGCTGACGATGCCGGGGCCACTTTTATTCTCAAAAACCTTCCATAAGGCCCAGCGCCAGAAATAGACGTAGTCGTTGTAGAGGTTCTTGGCGTGCACCCCCCAGCCCAGGGCCTCCAGGGGTTTGAGGAAGCTTTTGAAAATACTCTCGCCTTCTTTGCCGCCGTCGCCGAAGCGCACCCAGCCGCCCTTGCGCCTGACCAGCCCCGTCTCCGCAGCCTCAATCTGCTGGCGGTCATAGGGCGGATTGCCGAGCACCACCAGCACCGGCACGTCGGCCTTGACCTTTTGGGCCCGCTTGTATTCCTCCCCCAGTTCCTTATAGAGCATCGGGTAGGCGGGCGGGAGCTGGCGGGGGGATTCCAGGGTGTCGGTGAGATAGACGTGGACGCCGTCCGGCGGCATCTCGCCGCCCTCGGCCAGGATTTGCTGGGTGAGGCGCAAGTGGGCCACGGCATAAGGCCCCACCAGCAACTCAAAGGCGTGAAGGTTTCGGGCGGCCTGGGTGGCAAAATTGCCCCGCATGCCGGGGCCTTTTTCCTGCTCCACCCGGGAGAGACCGTGTTGCAGGGCGGCCAGGATATAGGTGCCTGTGCCGGCGCCGGGTCCAGGGTAATGACCTTGTCGTTCACAAAGGCATAGTCGGCGTCGAAGTGCTCTTCCAGCAACTGGGCCACGAGTTTCACCTGGGCCTGGACCACCTCCACCGGCGTATAGTACACCCCCCGGTCACGGCGCATTTTGGGGTCGTACGCGGCCAGGAAGTCCTCGTAGAAGTAGAGCCAGGGGTCGCCCTTGGCCTTCTTGGTGAGGGCCGCAGGGTCCACCGCGCCGATCACCCGTTCCAGCACCGACACCGGGGTCTCGATTTCCTCCCGGGCTTTGGGGTCGCCGAGGATGCCCAGGGCGTCGGCCAGCAGGCGATGGCCGGTGCGGATGGCGGCCGCGGCCTGGGGAATGGAGAGGCCCGATCCTTCGCCGGAAAGTCGGGCCAGCAGCAGGGCGTAGGTGAGGGTCTGGGCATAGGCGTCGGCGAACTGGTAATCGTCGGCGTCCGGGAAGAGGTACTTGCGCCAATCCGCGGCCAGAAGAGATAGATTTGACTCACGATTTTGGAGGGCGGTCAGGACATCGGCGCGCAGCAGGCGGCAGAGGGGGGCCAGCATTTTGGCCAGGGCGGAGGGTGACGATGGGACAATGGGCTCCCAGCGGAGAAAGTTTTGCATCAACGCCAGGATGGCTTCGGCATCGGCAGGACCGATGGCGGCTTGGCTTTCGCCTGTGACATCACCGGAAAGCCGGACAGTTTTGCCTACCAGTTCACCACTCCGATACAAGGCCCATTCGTTGCCGTCGGTGTAAATGAGGTTGGGGAGGTTCTTGAAGCGCTCCCATTGCTCCCGGTCGCCGCCCTTTAATTTTTCCGGGTTGGCGCCCTTGCCGGGAGCCTTTAACTCCACGTGGCCAGCCAGAAGCCCCTTGATCGCTACTCCAACATCCGGCCGCCCAAGTTCTGCTTCTTGCACTTCCGTTACGGCTTCGACTTTAAGTTCCAATGCGGCGCCGATACCCTTGATCAGAGTGGTAATCGGTCCTTTAAGCTGGTCTTCGGGATTAAATTCTATAGGGAGGGCAAACTTGGCTTTTATTTCTTGGGCACAAGTCTTTAACTGTGCTTCAAGAGATGTGGATAATGTCGTTGCCACGATGAAACCTCTAAATCAAGAGTTCGCGCACTGCGTTAGAGGTGAGAATACCACTCTGGGAAAAAAGACGTTGCAAACCGTCGGGACCCAAGGTTACCTCCAGCGGTGCCCGGAGCTTGGCATCTACCACGGCCACCAGGGCGTCAACCTCCATGAGGATAACTTCGGAGGATGCGGCGAGGAACTCTCGCAATGCATCCACGGCTGGTTGCTGCTGTCCATTTAAAAGCGTCATGTAGAAGTCCTTTTTTCTAAAAATTAATATCTGAGGAAACAAGCATTAACATGAGAACCAATTTGATTATTGGTGAGATTATTTTCCTCAACGATCGTCTCAACATTTTTCATGCCATGCTTCCCTTTATCCGGTTAGCTTCTACAAAAGTTTCTGGCCAGCACCCTGTACATCATGCATCTATACCTATATTCCCAATGGGCCTCATAGTCAAACAATCTCGGCCCACGGGGTGGCACACAAGCGCCAAGCTGAGGAGGGGGAGAGTACAACAGGAGTTAGCCCTGAGCGTTCACCCTGAGTGGTCTCAGACGCTCCCAGAGAGGGTGTGGGGTGGCCCCTGGTCCTTCCTCTGGTGATGGTCCCCGCCGCCTGGCCTCCATGAGTCGGGCCATAGTCGCCAGGGGGCCTAAGATGGTCAATTCAAGGTTGAGGGAGAGGGCAGGGATCGCCCCCGGTCACCTCTCCCGGGATAAACTTATTTTACCCAAATCGCTGTCCAAAAGGACTGTAGACCGAGCCACCTACTCAGAGGTCTTGGGCGCCCGCTCACCGCAAAATTTTTTGCCTTTTGTATAAGGCCAACCAGTGGTTCCAATTTTTACTATATCCGTAGGCCGGGGGGCGTATCGACGACATCTGCCCTCAGGCCCATCTCCGGGTTCGGGGACCTTCCAAAATAAACACTCCTTGCACTGTCCGATTTTACTCATGATTAAGCTCCTTTATTGTTTAGTGGTTTCATTAATCAACAGGAAGATGAGTGTCCATGGAGAATAGCCACCCCCGTTGACTCCAATACCTCTTCCCTCGCCACACGACTTCTTGCCTGATCTCGCCAATGTCCAACCGCTCAGGGCGAATCGGGATCGGTCTTTCTGGGGTAACCCTCTCAAAAGTGGTCCGCTTAAACCGCATGCCGCTCCCCCCAAACTTCATAATGCCGGCTTTCGTCCAGCATCAGGGGCCTTGCTAACTCATCTTCAGCTCGCCTGGCGCCTTCCAGCACCGCCAAGGTGATTTTATGCCGTGACCCTGTTGGCCGCCCCGCCGGGTTGCCGCTGACTCCTTTCGGCCATGGCCGGCCTCGGGGTTTTAGCTTTAAGTGTTTTTTCATCGGCTATTTCCTCTTCCTGGAAGGGAACATGGAGAAATCCGAAAAATTCAAATTTCCTTCATTATCAGCTTGCTGTTGAAACTCCCATGATGCCTTGGGAGAAGCATTTTGCGATGCCGAAGAATAGGTGCAAAAATACGTATGGGGCGGACAAAATTATTAAAATTATTTCACCCGATCACCCAGCCTCCGCCTCCTGGCTAAAGTAAGGTGTTCCCTTCAGGCGTTGAAGCAGAAATTTGTGTTGTCATAAACCCAGGTGTTAAGCACAAGGAAAAGTTTGTTCAGTTCTTATTATGCTTGATAATTGGGGAGACCTATTGAGGCCTCCCCATAGCTCAAATTCTGCTAACAATTAGTTCCATATTTCCTGGATACTGCTTTATGAATTACTTTTAACGTTTCCTCATTTAAATATCTCACCCTGGCAGCGTACATGTCGAAGTCTGCAAAGTCCTGCCAAAGAGGCGTCGTAGGACAGTCACAAACCTGAGTCCCAAGAATATTAAATTTATCCTGGTCAAAATCGTCAATTTTTCGCTTGATCATCTCCAGGATTAATTTCCATTGGTGTGCCAAGCTGCGCCATTCTTCTCCAGGATTAAAATACGGTTTCATCTTTTTCTCCTTGTTTATTCTGCCCCCACAGGGGCAGTTAGTTTTTTTCCATTAAGCACTCATTACTTTTTAGAGAGTAATGTCCTGCGACTGCAGACCCGGAGACCCTTTGGTCTCGCAGGGATGGCCCCTTGAGAGGGAAGCGAAGAACAGAGGATGGCAACACACGGGAAGGCGCCATCAGTCTCCGGGGGATGTTACCCCCCCGGGGGTATCGAGGCTATGGCTGGAACCAGGGACTTGCCTCCCATTGTCTCCCATTGATGTTCTTCTCATGGGCTGTTGCAAGAGGCTAATATTATTAGTATCCTCCCATCACTCCCATCACTCCCATTACTCCCATTACATTTAATGTGTTTATATTTGGAAACGCTCCTTCCCCGCGTACCCCCGAGTCATATATTTCTATGCGATTTTAAAAAAATGATGGGAATGATGGGAGTGATGGGAGTCTTGTTGTGATCCTAATATGTTACCGCCGCCCATCAGAATCATTCCTCCCATTAGTGATGGGAGCCACACCGTAAATGATGACTCCCCAAGTTCACCCCTCTCCAGGATCCGCCCCCCAATTGATCTTCATGTGGACCACTTTTTCAAAATGTGCACGGCAAATATCCAGAGGTGGGGTAAGGAGCACCCAGCGGTCCCGTCCCTCTATGGCTCGCTTTACTCGCTTAATATCAGGGCATAGGCGCCGTAGTTCTTTGCCAAATTGCCTATCTATCAGCCCGTTTTTATCCCCTACCGCTTGAGCAAATTCCAGGTATTGGCCATGCAGGTCCTCGGTGACAACATATTCCTTCCACTGGTAATCCCTTTTGAGAAGTGTGCCGGCCCGCAGGCGCTCCAGCCAAAATTTGTGAGCCGTGGGCATTGTGTGGACAATTTGATCCAGCAAGGCGCTGGTCCTGGGTATTTTGCGAAGGTCCTCATCCTTGACCTCCATCTCCAGTAAATCGTACAGGAGTGCCTCACGGCCGCCATTATTCATCTGATCAATAATCGCTCCAAAGTATTCATGGTCCTGCATGTGCTTATCGCTTACATCCAAGACAAGAAATCGACGCTCTTCAAGACCGGCCGGGACAACCCAGGTGTTGTTGCTGGCGAAGATAAGATGAATGTGGTTTTCAACAGGGAAGGAGTCTTTGCCCTTGGGCTCAATCATGAGGTGTTTTTCCGTAATCATGGCTTTTAGGACACCCTCGGCAGTTTTGTCACCAGCCCAATTGCCTTCATCTACAAACACTAAAATAGCACTTTTAAAATGGTTGTTGAATTTCCCCACTAAATGTGTCGGGTTTGAAATGTGGAGGAAGTGAGACCCGAATACCTCGCCGAACTGTGTGGTAAAAACTCCCTTGCCGACCCCCATTTTGCCCCGCATTACAATCGAAACTCCAATACGCTCGCCGCCCGGATCTTGAACAAGTCGAGCCATCCATTTCAGTAAGTAGTTATAAATTTCCTCATTACCGCCAGCTATAACTTCAAACATGAATTTGCGAAATAAAGACCAATCTCCCTTTATGGGGGAAACAGCAAACCCCTTGTATAGGTTATAAAAATCTGGAATGTCTCTACCAGGAGCAAAGACAATTCCCTCATATTGTCGACGGTCCTTATACTTCAGCCATAAAGTTGTAACTGCAATCTCCCGCCTCTCCCCTGCTTCATTAGTATAATGAAGAATTAGATTGCTATAACGATTTACAAAATCGTTAATTGATGAGAAAGTTATGTCTGCTCTATTAAATACTGGATCAATGATTTCATTCATAATCTGGCATTTGCCACCAACCATTATCACTGCATGTTTTTTATTAAACTTCTCGAAAAGATTAACGTTATTCGCATTTTTGATTGTTTCATTAGAAGAGGTAGTTTTTTTGTGACTTGCCTGTTTCCTTTTTTTGTGTGACCGTTTGTAAACATCTTTTGTGCCGGCGATTGCGTTTGCGATGGTGATCTCCCCGTATGTTTTGTCCCCCCGGTACTCATCCCATTTGCCCCGCATGAGACCCGATTTGCGAAAGAGCCGATCCATCCACTCGCTGTCCTTGCCAGTCCAAAAGGCTAAAATTGAACATAGGGCGAGGTCTGCTTCTGATTGGGAGGAGTATCCGTATCTATGTTTCAACCAACCAGATTCGGAATCGTTTTCCCATAATGAACGAAATTTTTCTCCAATCTTCGATTCGGTAATTTTTCGGATTAGCTCATCATCGGATAGCCCTCTCGGTGTCGTCTTTGTGGACTTCCCCCGCGCCTGTTTGGGCTCTTCTGAGGTCTTGCCAAAGGTCTCGCGATGGAGAGTTTCAAGCTCCGCTTGTCGTTCTTCGATGGCGGTTGGGGTTCCATCGAGATGATGGCCAGTCATGGTGAAGTACCGGCCACCATCGTACATTTCGACCTTCCCCTTCTTGCGGCCTGACGGCGGCAACTTTGCCTTAATCCAGATGTGAAGTCCGGTTCCGCTGGGAGAAACTTCAGTGTAAGAGTTGAAGCGCCTGACGATCTCCAGGGCCCATGGTTCAATTTCCCCCGTCTCCGGGTCTCGGCACTTGTCCAAGTCTATCCCGGTATAAGGGTCTTCATGCGAAAACTCAAACCCTACCCCGGCAACGCCATTACCTCTGTGAGCCTCCCAATGACTCACCGCCTGGTCAATCTCACCCCAGGTGTCAGGGTCATTCGCCTCGGCGTTGTCGCCGGTTTTGGGGTTCACGGGAATCTTGTTTGGCCGGTAGCACACCCATTGCCGGAAGGCCTTCAACTCCGGTGGGATTTTATCGAGTTCTGGGGTCAACATGATTATACGGCCTCCAGGCGTTACTGGACGTTGCTATTCTGGTGGGGCATCGGTAAACCTCCCACCGGGTATGGTTTGAAGCAACTTGCCGGCTTTACTTTACGGTGTCCCTGTTCTTTGCCACAGGAATGTTCTTAGCTTCACACCTATCCTGACACCACTTAATAATCTCTTCAGCTCTCCAACCCACGGCGCGAGGGCCAAGCTGTATCTTTTTGGGGAAATCGCCCGCCTTCTCCAGCCTCCATCGGGTGCTTTTTGAAAGGCCGGTTTCTTCCTCAACTTTTGGTTCGCGCCAAATAAGAGTTCCCATGTTGTTTACTCCTTACTTGTATTAAAGCTATCTACAGTAAATCATGTCTTAATATGCAAAAGTGATTTTCCACACGTCACAAAGTGGCTCTCCCAGCATCATCAAGCAGAATACGGAGGGTGTTCCATCGGATGATGCTCTCTTCATTACTCTCTATCTCTCCTTTTGGACCACAGAATAGCCGTCGTTACTTGCTAAATCTGCCAGCAGTTTCCGGACAAACGAAGATTTGGACACCCCCGCCTTCAGCGCTTTTGTCCGGAGCCATTCACCTTCCGACTTAGTCAATTTCATGCCAAATAAAATGCACCGCCGTTCTTTGATTTCCTTAAAAAGGTTCATTTCTCCCTCCTAAAAAGAAAACCGTCCCAGTAGCCTTGGGACGGCAAAATCTTGACCATATAATTTTTGATTGCCAGCTTTTTCAAGAATGCTAAAATGAAAACAAGGATGGGGATGCAATTCACCCCTCCGATTGGTTAAGGCGCCTCACCGAGACCGGCCAAGTCAAAGGGTGAGGCGCTTTTTTATGGATGATTTTACCCCAGGGTTTAACCTTGTCAAGTCTAATTTATTAAGATAAATCAGTAAGATAGGTGACAAATTGTCATATAAATGCCCTGGAGTCAAGATACCATCTGCGCTACGTTAGTCCTCAAAGGATAACGCATAACTTTACAGAATTAATTATTGCTTAGAAAAAACCAGATATAAGAGGTTGAATCGCTTGGAAATATTAAACAGCTGAATATTTTTTTATGAAGTTGAGTGAATTAACAATCTTGCTAAGCGATCATAGGCCTTCGCTAATTAGAGAGAGGCAAGCTGATGACCCTTGAAGCCAAGAGGTATCTATAGTATTACCGAATCAGTGAGATCACATTGGTTATTTCTTCGCTCGCCCCGATGATCTCTCTCAGCTTTCGCCCCCAGGCATCCAGGGCTGCTCGCTTCTCCGGGTCGTAGCTATGCCGATCATAAACAGCGGTAATGCCCCGTTCAACATGGTTCAGGATTTTGCTAACCACCAGCCGGGAAATGCCCATGCCGGTCATGTGGCTGGCAGCGGTGCGCCGCAGGTCGTGAGGAACAAAGCTGAACCCCAGGGCCTCCAGGCCGGGGCGTCGTACTGCATGGTCGATGGCCTCAGGGGTGATGTGACTGTCAGTCTGGGGTGAGGGGAAAATCCAAGGCGAGTTGCCGGTGATGTTCTTCGCCGCTTGGAGTAACTCTAACGCCAGGGTAGAGAGGGGTACCCGGTGGGCCATCTTATTCTTGGCCTTCTCAGGCGGGATCGTCCACCAACTGTCACTCAAATCAATTTCATCCCAGGCCGCCGATACGATTTCAGCCTTTCTCTGGCCGGTCACCAGTTGCAGCTTGAGAGCCAGTTTGGTTCCCTCTGACATCATTTTCGCCCCTTCCAGGGCATGCCAAAGGGCGCGGATTTCATCCACAGTCAACACCCGATCCCGCTGCCGCTCCGGAGCCGGGGAGTGAACCGCCAGGCAGGGGGAGACGGCTATAATATCCCGGCTCACGGCGAAGTTGAACATCTTACGAATAGTCGCCAAGGTTCGGTTCGCCATGATGCCGGCGCCCCGGTCAACTATGTCATCAAGTAGCCCGATAACATTTCGCCGGGTGATGTCTTTGGCCTTTCGGTGACCCCACGCCGGCAAAACGTCTTTTTGCAAAATGCGGGCGTCTTCCCGCCAGGAACGCTTGCGGGGCTTGGCCCACTTCTCCAAGTATTCATCGGTCAGTGCCGCCACGGTGGGGGCGTCACGTTCTTCCTTACGTTCGTTAATGGCTTTAGCTCCAGGATTAATTCCCTGCCGAAGCACCTTCCAGGCCTCTGCATGAGCTTCATGGGCGTCAGCCAGGGTCAGTTCAGGATATGTGCCCAAGGTCATCCACCTGACTTTGCCATCGAATCGGTATTTGAAGATGAAGGTCTTGACCCCATTTGGCGTCACCCGTACTCCCAAGCCGCGCTCTCCCCATTCTGTGTAGCGTTTGTCCTTACCCTTCAGGTTCTTAATTTGAAAGTCGGTTAGTTTCTTTTTCCCATTTTTCATCTCAGCACCGCCTTTTGATCTGGGCTACCATCTGGGCTACCATTTTGAGGGTGGCAATAAGAGAAGCATAAAGGAGTTTCTTGAAACAAGAAATACCATGATAAATTAGGAATGTCAATGATTTATAGATTTACGAGGAGATATTCTGAAGAGATAAAAATCAATATGAAACGTCGCTTGTCCTGATTCGTAATCAGCAGGCCCGGGGTTCGACCCCCCGTGCCGGCTCCAGTTAAATCAAGGGGTTAGGTCACTCGGCCTAACCCTATTTTCATTTTGGCTAGATTTTTGGCTAGCATAATTGAGGATGCTGTGAGCATGAAACAGAAGAGGGCCGATAAGATAATAAATGTATCGCCCCAACCATCTACCTTTTTAACGCCACGTCCCTGGCCCCGTTTCCTAATCATGCGCCCTTGGAATATATAGCGTTTGCCAAAAGTTTTTTCCGATCCTTGATATCCACAAATCCCCCCTAACCCCCCTTTAATAAAGGGGGGAACTATAAGGAATTGCTGTTAAAGTCCCCCTTTGAAAAAGGGGGATTTGAGAACCTCCAACTGGAAGGAATTTATGGCAAACGCTATAAATGGGCGCCAGGCGCAAGTAGCCCTTCTTCATACCCCTGACCTCTCGTCCCGGCCCCGCTGGCCAGCCATAGGGGTAGGGGCAGAGGGATCGGGGTCTTTGCACGGGAGCTGGTCGAAGAGCACCCCCAAGGGTATAGAGTAGGTTCAGGATAGGAGCAACCGGACCCGAGCATGGCGAAGGACATTAACTTTACTTCTTGTTTATTTTATGGTTGCCGCCCGCCGCCGCACTCGGACCTCGGTCGGCCAGTCGCTCGCACCCGCCGTCCCCCTCGCCCACTCACCCACTCCCAGCGGTGGACCGCCGCACCGCACCCGTGACCCCTCCCGCCGCCTGGCACCCAGGGCACCCCGCACCCAAGACCATATATCGAAAACCCGGAGACTGGGACTCCTCCCCCCCTGGTCAATATACAGCCCTTGGACAAAATTCATAAATTTCACCTCCATACAGTGGCGTGTTGGGTTCGGCCTACATGGATTCCTTTAGCCTGGGGCCAATCTGCATTTATCCCTGGTCGAATATTATATGCCTTGATTTCCGAATAACTGGTGCACCTCATTAGCCAAACCTGCTGACCGTCTGGAAATGGGCTGGACGTGACCAGATGCCTCGTGGCGGTCATGGAGGCGGTTGTTGATAAAGCATCCTCTAACCCCGGCATAATTTTGCCATCCCCTTGGACCCATAAAAGTTCAGGGAGATTTCTTTTTGCTCTACCTGAGCCGTAAGGACATAAACAACCGGAGGTTATCTGTTTGTGCTATTGCACTTTCGAATGAGGTGCTTAATTTTTAATAAACTCCCCGGTGTTCGATAATGAAATCTAAAGACTCAGACAGGGTGCAAGATCCGGTGTGCGGCATGCAGGTAAAACCTGACAGCCCCCATCGCACCGTATTCAAAGACGTTGAATATGCCTTCTGTAGCCCTCACTGCCTCGACCAGTTCCAGAAGGAGCCGAGGCGATACCTTGGTGTGGCCGGCGCCGGAGAGTCTGAAGCCGCGGCCCCGGAAGATAGGCGTGAGATTCCCGCAACCTACCTGACCTGTCCCATGCACCCCGAAGTTATGGCGCCCGCGCCCCGCTGCCCCAAGTGCGGCATGTTTTTGGAGAGGCCGACAGTGGCGCAGGTGGAAGAGGAAAAACCTGCCCGAGCGTCTGTGGTCCCTGGCGGCAATTACACCTGCCCCATGCACCCGGAGGTGGTTCGGGACTCCCAGGGAAGCTGTCCCAAGTGCGGAATGGCCTTGGAACCTCGCACCGTGACCGCTGAAGATGAAGAGAACGCGGAGCTTCGAGACATGCGGCGGCGCTTCTGGGTGGCCGTGGCGCTGACGATCCCGGTGGTTGTCATTGCCATGGGGCACCTCATCCCGGGGCACCCGCTCCAACGCCTGGCATCATCGCACTTCTGGGGCTGGGTAGAGCTGGGGTTGGCGACCCCGGTGGTGCTGTGGGGCGGCTGGCCGTTTTTTGTCCGGGGGGTGCAGTCGGTCATCAACCGCAGCCTGAACATGTTCACCCTCATCGGGCTCGGCGTCAGCGTGGCCTACATCTACAGTGTAGTGGCCAAAATTTTCCCCGAAATCTTTCCGGCTTCCTTCCGGAATGTCTCCGGCGAGGTGGGGCTCTATTTCGAAGCCGCGGCCTTCATCGTCACCCTGGTGCTCCTGGGCCAGGTGCTGGAACTGAAGGCCCGGAGCCAGACCAGCGCCGCCATCAAACTCTTGCTGGGGCTGGCTCCCAAAACGGCTCGCCGGATCAACGAGGACGGCACCGAGTCAGACATTCCCCTGGAGCAGGTACAGGCCGGGGACCGTTTGCGGGTGCGGCCCGGGGAAAAGGTGCCGGTGGACGGCAACATCTTGGAGGGCAAGAGTTCGGTAGATGAATCCATGGTCACCGGTGAACCCATGCCGGTGGAGAAAGGTCGCGGCGACCGGGTTATCGGGGCCACCATCAACGGCACCGGCTCCCTGGTAATGGAGGCCAAGCGGGTGGGCGCGGGGACGCTGCTGGCTCAGATCGTCCAAATGGTAGCCGACGCCCAGCGCAGCCGGGCTCCCATCCAGAAGCTGGTGGACGTGGTTGCGGCCTACTTTGTGCCCGTGGTGGTGGCCATAGCCGTCGCCACCTTTGCGGTCTGGGCTCTGGTCGGTCCGCAGCCCCGCATGGCCCACGCCATTATCAACGCCGTGGCGGTGCTCATCATCGCCTGTCCCTGCGCCCTGGGACTGGCCACCCCCATGTCCATCATGGTGGCCACGGGTAAGGGGGCCACGGTGGGGGTGCTGTTCAAGAACGCCGAAGCCATCGAAGTGATGCGCCAGATCGACACCCTGGTGGTGGACAAGACCGGGACGCTCACCGAGGGCAAACCCAAGCTGGTGACCGTGAAAGCTTTGGAGGGTATGGATGAAACCACCTTGCTGCGCCTGGCGGCTTGCCTGGAGCGGGGCAGTGAACACCCCCTGGCCGCGGCCATCGTCAAAGGCGCCCAGGACCGGGAAATCCCGCTGGCCGATGCCCAGAACTTCGAATATGTGTCCGGCAAGGGCGTTGCCGGGGAAGTGGACGGGCGTACCGTGGCGTTGGGGAATCGTCGTCTCATGGATGACCGGGGTGTGGACCTGGGCGGTTTAGTTGAAGAAGCCGAATCTTTGCGGGCCGACGGCCAGACGGTGATGTTCCTGGCCGTGGACGGCAAGGCCGCAGGCCTGGTGGGGGTCGCGGACCCCATCAAGGAGACCACCCCGGAGGCCATCGAGAAGCTGCACGAGGAAGGCATTAAAATCGTCATGCTCACCGGCGACAGCCGCACTACGGCCCAGGCCGTGGCCAAGAAATTAGGGATTGACGAGGTGGTGGCCGAAGTGCTCCCTGACCAGAAGGCGGCAAAAGTCAAAGAATTGCAGGCGCAGGGCCTTATGGTAGCCATGGCCGGCGACGGCATCAACGACGCCCCGGCCCTGGCCCAGGCCCAGGTGGGTATCGCCATGGGGACGGGGACGGACGTGGCCATGGAAAGCGCCGGGGTCACTCTGATCAAAGGCGACCTCCGGGGTATCGTCCGGGCCCGGATGCTCAGCCGGGCCACGATGCGGAATATCAAACAAAACCTGTTTTTTGCCTTTGTCTATAACTCTCTGGGTATCCCCATCGCGGCGGGGGTGCTTTACCCCTGGTTCGGCATCCTGCTCAGCCCCATTATCGCCGCCGCGGCCATGAGCTTCAGTTCCGTGTCGGTGGTGGGCAACGCCTTGCGCCTCAGGCGGCTGTCACTTTAAGAAAGCAGGTTCCAGACCCATGTTTGCATTCAAGACGTTAGAGCGAAGATTGATCGTTCTGCTGGTGGCGCCGGTGATCCTGTTTTTGCTGGTTATCGGGATATTCGGCTATCGCTTCATCCAGGGGTTGTTATTCAAGGATTGGCAGGAGATCGCCATTCTGCGCCTGGGGCGGGCCGCCCACCAGTTGGACATGCGCCTCCACGGTCAGATGCAATGGATGGAGACCTTCGCTCGGGCCGGCCAAGACCCCCGGGGGGAGGAAATCCAACGCTGGCTCTTGCAGCAGATAAAGTCCCAGCCCGGCGTTCGCCAGGTCAACCTGACCTGGGAGAACGCTGCCGGGACCAATGGCCGCGCGACTGTCCCGAACCGATCCGCAAAAATGTCTTCCATCGGGTACTTTTATCCGCCGGACGGGAAAACCGTGGGGCTGCGGGGAGAACTCCTGGACCAGGGCGGTAAGCCCTTGGGTCGATTCGAGGTCGTCTTAAACTACGACTACCTGATGCAGGACATCCTCACGGAAGGCTGGATGGTGGCCCAGATGGCCTGCCTGGTGAGCCAGGAGGGGCAGTACCTGGCCCACAGCAGTTCCGCCATGCAAGCCCGGCACTGTCTGGGGGAAACTCAGGACCCCATGGAGCTGGCCATGCTCAAGGCCATGAAGGAGAAGGACTCCGGCACCCTCATGGGAGAAGGCTACCGCCCGGATATGGTGATCGGGTATTACAAGCTTCACGCCGCGCCCTGGGCCATCATGCTGCACGCTCAGGGCAGCCAGATCCTGGCCCCTATTCTGCGATTCCGTTTCTACTACCTGGCGGGAGGCGTCCTTTGCCTGGCCGTCATCCTGGTGCTTATCCGCCTGGGGGTGCGGCCGGTGGTTATGAACATCCGCGGCATCGCCGCCAAGGCCGACCTGGTGGCCCAGGGCGATTACGGCGAGCCTTTGCCGGTGGCCGGCCGGGATGAAATCGGCCAGTTGACCTTGAGCTTCAATGACATGGTGACCGGTCTGAAAGAACGGGACTTCATCAGCAACACCTTCGGGCGCTACGTGGACCCGGAGATCGCCCGGGATCTCCTCAGCCGCCCTGAGGCCAGCCGCATGGGCGGGGAGAAGCGGGAAGTGGTGATCCTGTTTTCCGATATCCGGGGCTTTACCCCCCTGGCCGAGACCCTGAGTCCCGAAGCCACCATTCATCTGTTAAACCGCCACTTCGCTAAGATGATCGAAATGATTCAGGCCCATCGTGGCATCATCGTGGACTTTTTAGGAGATGCCATCCTGGCCTTTTTCGATCCCCTGGAAGCCCCCATAGAACCGGTGGTGCGGCGGGCCATCGGCTGCGCCCTGAAGATGCAGGCGGTCGTGGAGGCCGAGAACCTGGCCGAACCGGGGTTGCCACCCCTGAACATTGGCATCGGTCTCCATGCCGGGGAGGTGGTGGTGGGGAATATCGGCTCCGAGAGCCGGGCCAAATACGGCATCATCGGCGCCGCGGTGAACCTGACCCATCGCATCCAGGGCCAGGCCCAGGGA
>Ga0366818_10079_pt1 | contig 39192 bp, 28 predicted proteins | sample TotcelFGM3001N14_FD_207090 | JGI IMG/M metagenome (GOLD analysis project Ga0366818, IMG submission 207090) | Enriched cells from coal bed in the Powder River Basin, Montana, United States - Total cells FGM rep3 HSBNCT.FGM.300.1.N14 ...
TTCGGGTCCTTTCCGATGGGGGCCATCGCTTGCCGGTCAGGTATGGGGCGTTCTTCGCACAGACATGCCGCGCCAGCAGACTGAAGCAGCATCAACAGCCTTATCCAGATTCCGTAATTTCGGGTCTCCAAAATTCACGTATCTGGATAATCCTGAGGGGCCCAACGCCGGCGCCCTCACAGTAAGATTCGCAAACGGGCGGTGTAGTCTGACGGCTTTACAGCTCAGCTTGCATCCGGACGGTTCATGCCCGGGGGCAAATACCCGTGGCGAGACGACCGCCGATTTATACAGAAGAGAGTGCGCGAGGCCGGGAAAAGGCACAGTTGTGGGTGAGCCTCTGCTTCTTGTCCCACGGCGCCTTTTTGGACAGAAACAAATAGAGAAGGCGTTCGATGGTCCGAAAATGCCGCCGCGAGTCGCTCTGGGAAAATGAACTGGCCCGAGCGCTGTACCCCAACGCGCAGTCCGGCGAGTCGTCCGACGCTCGATCGCTGAAGTGCCGTACGTACGGTGCGTGGCATTAAGCTGATGAACGATGCTCATCGGATCACGTCGAAGGCCCTTCCAAGTCAATGCAGGTGTCAAACAGGAGCGAATGGTCACTCTAGCGGCGCCAAAAGATTGCAAACAACACGACAAACAACGCGACTGTCAACCCCACGAATATCTTTGTGACGGAGTTCAACCGCCGTGTCGTGCGTTCGGTTTTCGTGACTTCCGCGCTCTCGCGAATTCGTTGCCGGGCGGCGGTGTCTTGCCGCAACACGGCGCTCAGGTAGGTTTCCGATTCCTCGGCCAAGCAATAGCCGATTCCGTAGTGTTGCGTCAAGCTGCAACCGAAGCGGGCGAGCCGTTGACACGCTTCGGCGGGGGACGTCGCGCCCGAAACAGTTCCCAGACATGGGGCGAGGCACGTGCCGGCCTGGTCCTCGAATTCCCAACGCTGAGGCCCTTTCGCCCCGAGCGCCAGGACGGACTGCTGCTCGCCCGCTTGCCGATAGCCGTCCAAAAGCCGCTCCAGTTCCAGCCAGCCTTGGATGCTCGCCGCGGCCGGATCGCCGAACCAGATCGGACGAAACGCCTCGAATGTGTCCATCGTCGCCGCAAAACGCTCCGGATGGTCAGGCACGTGCATCAATATCTTGTGCAACCGGGGCAGCAACACAGGCCGCAATTCAGCCGCGTGACTGGTCAGGTCGTCCTTCAACTCGGCCACCAGCGACGCCATGTCGAAGGTCGATCGGGCCGTGATTCGCGCCAAGACGTCATGTTTCCCCACCGCGTCGAATGGACCGGTCAATACGGCTCGAAAAAACAGGTTAAGCGCCGAGTCCGGAACGCGGTCGAGCGACGCCCTCAGGACCGGCGCGGTGACGGCGCCTGTGTGCAGCAACTCGACCGGCAGCGGCGGCGAGCCGGGGGAGGCGGCCGGCTGGTCCGTCCACAGCCAGCGGCAACGATCCGGCAAGCGGTGATGCGCGGCCACGTAGTGTCGCAAGGCGTGCAGCTTGTAATGCCGCGCGAGTTGGCCGGTGCCCAGCAGCGGATCGAGTTGCTCCAGTGGCTCGATCCGCTCGACCAGATAGTTCAGCGCCGCGCCGCAGCCGTCTGGGCCGTCCGCTGCACCCAGCGCGATTTCGAACACCAGCGGCAAGTGGCCGGGAGACTTCAGGAAACGGTCCAGCACGGCGGGATCAAGCGAGCCGCACAGCTGCTGACGGACGGCCGTGGGCACATATGCCTTTTGCTGCGGGGATTTTCGCCACGACTCGTCGGGCGCGTGCGGCTCCGGCTGCAGGATTCGTGCAACGGCCGCATGGGCCTGTGCCGTCGCCTCCAACTCGGTGACTTTTCGCACGCCGGCCGCTTGGAAACCGGCCAAGAGGCCGTCGATCGATCGGCCGCGGACCGCGGCGTCCGCGTCCGGGCGGCCGATCAAGCTGGACAGCAGCACGTCCGCATAGCGGCCCTGGGTGTACCGCAACGGCGAGGCGCGGTCCGGCAGCCAGGTGTTGATCGTAAACCCGCGTTTGTAGCGTTCTTCGGGCACGTCGCCGCCAGCCTGTTCGTCGTCGAACGTCAGCGCGGCCAACGCCGTCACCAGCCGGTCCGCGGCGGCTTCAAAGGTGGAAAAGCTCAATTCCGTCCTCAGCTCCGGGGGCAGCAGCCGGGCGATGCCGTAGAAGAACAGGATGGCGATCGACGGCTCGGCCACCACCAGCAACGACTCCCGCGGCTGGGCGGCGGCTTCGAGATAGCCGGTCAACGCCAGCCGAAAGTAGCGTTGCCGGTCTGCAACCGGCATGTGACGCCACCGCTCAGGGATCAGGGCCGGATCAGGCGAATGAAACGAACCGTCGGCGGGCGTGTTCAGAAAGCTCCACAGCACGCGTTCATCCAGCGGCCGAGCCGTGCCTGCTCGGAGCGTGTCCAAGTCCGGCAACGCAGGTAATTCATAGGCGAAGGCCGAACTGTCCTCGAAAACCCAGCCCGGCGCGTTGAATAGCTGGAGGCAATCGATCACGTCCCACGCCGGCTGGCCGCGATCGACGTCGCCGGTCAGCACGTGGGCAAAGTATGACCCGACTCGGCCCGCGCAATCGGTTTGGCGATAGCTGATGTAGCCCAGGGCTTGCAGTCCCGACAGCGACGGGGTGTAAAAGAACCGATGGGGCGCTGCTGCCGCAGTGAGATTCCGTTTCTTGTTCGGGGGTGTGTCTTTGGGCAGGTAATAGTACAAAAAGCGTTCGATCGTACGGAAATGCCGCCGCAAATCGTTTTGAGGATAGGAGCTCGCCCGGACACTGTACCCCAACACGTAGTCCGCCAAATCGCCCGTCTCGCGACGCGTGATCGCCGAACTGCCGCACGTGCAGTGCGTGGCATAATGCTGGTCGATTACAGCCATCGAACGTACCTATCGGACACGCCTGCGCTCAAACCCTTGGCTCCTACGCATCACCGTCCTCAATACTCGAGTTGCAACGCGGCAGTGGCGATGTCGATGAACTTGATGCCAGTGACGATGTCCGCATTGAACGCCACGCCACGTGCTCCCGGCTGCAGGGAATAGCCTTTCGCCATGGCGAGAGCGAATGCCCGCTCCGGCAGGACGCTTGACATGTCAAACAATTGTTTGGCGAATGCGTTCGGGAGGGCTTCGCGGCGGTTTGGGAAGACGTCGGGGTCGATTTGAGGCATGGCGAGATGACAATTGAACAGCAGCACATTGCCGTCCTCGGTCTCCAGGCTCCTCAGAGGCTCTGCGTAGGGCAACGGGTCACCCTCCTGGGATTCGCCGTCCGTGATGTGGATGATCACCGGAGGAAAGCTCCGCGAATGTTCCCCGATCCATTGCTCAACGATCTCGTAAGCTTTGTACAGAGCCGAACACGTCGGCGTCCCGCCTTCCGCCTTGGCTTCAATCCACACCGGCACCTCGACGGGAGTCTCCATTATTTGTCCTGATTCGTCGTCGTAGAACTGCTGCATGCGTTGCTCGATTCGAGCGGGGGCCTCGCCGATCTCTTTGACTGCCACGAGGAATCTGCTGGCCGGCGCCCGACTTAGCGCTGATTCGATAATCGGATTGGCTTCCATGTCCGTGCGATAGCCGACCACCGCCACATCCAGGAGATCACGGACCCCAGCGCTGCTGGTCGCTCGGATCACCACATTCTGCAGCCAGTGGTTGACCAGGGTAGCCAAGCAGTCCATTTTCCGCTGATCGGAACCGACGATCGATTCTTCCATCGAGTATGACTGATCCAGCAAAAAGATGATCAGAGCCTTGTCTTGGCGGCTGGCTGTTTGCTGATATGGCATACCGACCTCAGCGGCTGGAGGTGAATCGGGCGTTCGCCGGTTGTCACCAGCGAAGGCTGCTGGAAATCGAAGCAATCCCTTCCGGGGTTTTCGAGCTGTTTCGGACGTTGCATTCTACCCTTTGCAGCCCGCGCCTGCTACAGACTGAAAGCTGCTCCGAGCTTTCCCGCGGGGACCTCGCCGCCGCTGCCTCGCCGCCGCTGCTCGCCGCCGCTGCTTCGTTGACGGATGATTCTGAATCAGGGAGAATGGGAGGAAAAGCGAAATATCTGGGGGGCGTACCCCCCGGCTCAAGACGACGATGGAGCGAGTGCGGACGCGTCCGAGGACGCGTGCTCCCACCGAAACCGAGGACCGAACGATGGGCTTCTGGCCGTTGGCCGCCGACTACTCCGCCATGTTGCAGAATTCTCGGGTCGCGTTCCGAGATCATGAACTGCAGCAATGCACGATCAGGCGGGATGCAAACCATCAACCGTTCTGCATCGGCGGCCAGTTTGCCGTTGTCTGCCAGGCGACATCTGTCAGCGGCCGCGACATCGCCATCCGCGCGTTCACGAGCGGCCAAGGCAAAGAACGCAAGGAGCGCTACGGCCTCGTCAGCGACTACCTCGAACAACACCGTCACCTCAAGTCGCTGGTCCCCTTCCGCTACCACGACAAAGGCATCCGCGGCCCCGAGGGCAAGTTCTATCCGCTGGTGACCATGAACTGGGTCTCCGGCGTGACGCTGTACGAGTGGGTGCAGGGTCGGTGCCTGGCCCGCGATCAGCGCGCCCTGGCCCGCCTGGCGGATCGTTGGGTTGACCTTGTCGCCGAGCTGAATGAGGCTGCGATCGCGCACGGCGATTTGAGCCACAGTAACGTCATGGTGACGGAGCAGGATGAGCTTAAGCTGGTCGACTACGACGGGATGTGCGTGCCCAAGCTGGTCGGACAGCGAAATCTGGAAATTGGCGTCGAGCCTTACCAGCATCCGGAACGCGATGCAGACACTAGGCTCAGCGCGGATTTGGACAACTTCTCGGCGATCTTCATCCTGGTGGTGCTTCGCGCCCTGGCCGCCGCACCGAACCTGTGGAGGGACTACGTCGAGCCTGTTAACTACGAAAAGCTGCTGATCCGTCGCCAGGACTTCGATGACCCGAGGGGCTCCGGGTTGTATCGGGCGCTGCAGCGTTCGCCTGATGCGGAAGTCCAACGCCTATCGCGGGACCTGTTTGACCTGTGGCGCGGGCGGCTGCACGAGGTGCCGAGCCTGAAGCAGATGCTGTTCTCCTATGACAAGGTCCGCAGCCTGCTGAGCCAAAGAAATTTCGACGAAGCCGTGGCGCTGCTCAGCCGCCAGAGTCCGGTACAGGATGCCCCGCCCGACCTTCAGCCCTTGATCGAGAACGCCCGCGAACGCGTCCAGTGCCGTCAATCGCTGGAGCCTAAAGTCCGCGCGGGCGATGAGGCGGGGATGAAGCAATGCTATGTGCCGCGTTTGCTGGATGATTATCCCGCGGCCAAGAGCCTTGCTGACGTGGCCCGGCACGCGCCGAAAGTCCTGCAGTTGCTGCAGCAACTGCAAGCGGCCGAGCAGCAGGGCATGTGGGAGGAACTGGTCGCCATCTGGGACAACAACGCGGCGTTGCTGGACAGCCGCACGAGCCCGCAGGTTCAAGCGTTCAAATCCGAGGTCGGCGTCTGGCGCGAGAAGAATCAGCTGTTCCACGAAGTACTCACCTTATATCGCCATTCGCCCTGCGATCACCGGCGGCTGGCCCAGGCTTTGCGACGACTGACCCAGTTGCACGGCCATCCCGAGCTTGATGCCCACCGTCCGCAGATCGAATTGGCGATCCAGCGTGGGGAAGCCTGGGACGCATTCACCGCCGTGGATCGTACGCCCGGCGAGCAGAATGATCGGCAGCTGATCGCCTGCTGGAACGAGCCGCTGTTCGCCGGCTGGCCCACGGCCGAAGCCCAGCGGCCGGCGCTGAACCAAGCCAAGCAACGGCTGCCAGCGGTCCTGCTGCTGCGGCAGCTGGTCCAGGAGGTCACCCAAGCGACGCCCGCCGGCGAACAGCAGATCGTCCAGCAGGCCCGCACGATTCCGGCCATGTATGCACTCGAACCCGCCTTGCAGCACCGTGTGGAACAAGCGCGGCAACGGCTGAACGCCTACGAACAGTTCCAAAACGTCATCGGCAGCGGGACATCCGAAGCGGACCTGGCGGCCGCGGGAGGCGAGTTGAACCGGCTTCAAGTGTGGCACTGGCTGGAACCCGTCGGCGAACAACGCGCGCAGCTGGCCGAACAACGCGCGCCCCTGTTGAGCCAATTGCAGCAACTGACGCCGGCCCTGCCCCCCGCTGAACTGGACCGCCGGATTCTGGAGATATGGCAGGACGCCTTGCTGGATGATTGCTCCGAGGCCGAGCCATGGAAATCCGTCCACGCGGCAGCCGTGGAACGTCGCGCAGCGCTCGACGAGCTCGACATCGCCATCAAGGAGAACAGCGTCCTCGCCGTCTCCGAGTTGATGTGCCGTCCCTGCCTTCAGGGGTACCGCTTGCCGCGGTCGATGGAGGGATGCGTCCGGGTAGCGATGCAAGAGGCGGAAACGGTGCAGAACTTGATTGAGTGCCTGGATGACGAGGAGGGAGCCCGCTTTCAGAACGTCTTTGATGCCGATATTTTGAGCCGCCATCAAGAGGCGTTCGCGCCGTACCTCGCCCCGCTGCGGGAACGGATCGAGCGGGACATCCTGCCGCCGCAGATCACAGGCCTGGCCCTGCCCATCGCGCAGAAGGCCATCGAACGTGAGCGACGAGCGGGCGGCAGAATCGTGCATGAGATCCGTTGGAGGTGGCCCCTGCCGCGTTTCTGCCAGCAATGTCTCGTGGCCGCGTGCGCCGCGCCACCACCCACGGCCGGCGATCCCAGGCAGCTCCCGGCGTCCTTCAGCCAACTCCTGGACCGCGAGCGATACAGCCGCGTTGGCGGACGCCTCGTGCTGGACGCCGCCGCCACGCCACCAGGCAGCTACATTGCCGTTTGGGGGCTGGTCGATGTCGGCTGGGAACAGTTCTTCAGCGGGCCGCTGGTCCTCGGACAGCTGGGCAGCGAGCGTTCGAGCTGGTGGTTCCGCAGGTCAATCTCTCGTGAGCCACGACACTGAGTGATCGGAGGAATCAGATTTCCCTGTGGCCGAAGTCGTGAGAATTCGGATCGAATGGGATGGCCCGACGTCTCACGACTTCGGCAATTGGCCGTCGGGGGATGGTGACTTCCGCCCGGGAGCGTGGTACACTGTTCTCTCGGAGATTTTGAAACTCGGAGGCGGCGATCGCGGATTCGCCGGCTGAGCCCTGGGCTCCTGCCAACTCCGAGGCCACACCGGGCACCCGTTGGACTGACAGGTCATGATCTGCATTCTGCTATACGCCACCAGTCTGGTTCAACTGATCCACGGCGTCGAGCCCCGCACGTGGACCGATCAAACGGGCAGTCACCGTACGGAAGCGGAATTTGTCGCTTTCCAAAACGGGACGGTGTGGCTCAAGAGAACAAACGGCCTGCTCATTTCCCTTCCGATCGACCGCCTCAGCGCGGATGATCAGCTGTTTGTCAGGCAGCGGACATCTTCCGTCCCCGCCGAACAAAAAGAATCGCCGAGCGAGACAGAGCCGAAAGGTCAGGTGGCCAACCCGACGCCGGAGAAGGCGACGCCGGAGAAGCAGGGGGACCAGGGGGACCCAGCCTCCAAAGAGCTGCCCGCCGAGCCCAAGTCGGAAGCCAAGCCGAGTCCGCCCGCACCGCAAGAGCGAGCGCCCGCGCCGGCTCAACCTCGTTCCGTCCTGCCGAAGCAGGACGTTCAGCAGACATCTCTGGTCGCCGACGCAATTTCGTTCGTCTGGCGGCAAGGGCGGTGGGTTTTCTGGGCAGGGATCGTCTTCGCGGTGACCTTGCTTGTGTTCACCGCGTATGCGTGCCGCTGTGAGATCCGGGTTTTTTTCCGAGGCGACTCGCGCGTCGCTCGATCGTTGGCTGTGATTGCAGGCATGCTTTTGACAGGCGGTATTATCCTCTTGTGTTTCCTGTGGGGAGGCTTTAGGGACGGCGGGCTCTCCGAGGGGCCAAATGAGCGGATGCCTGCCGCTGTAGGAGGCACGTTGTTGCTGGCGACCATGATCGGTGCTTGCTTGTCTCGCATGCGCAGACGGCATCACGCAGAACTCGTACGCAAGACCTGCCCCCGCTGTTTGGCAATAGACACGCTCCAACCAGACAATTCAGGGGAGTTCGGGGCGGTGACCCAGTTGTTCACGTGCAGCAACGCGATCAATGAAGAGTCCTACCAGGAGTGCGGGTCTCGAGTTCCCTCCTTGTATCAGGAGTTGGTAAAGCTGTACTTTTCCTGCTTGGGACATCCCTCTGCTGGCAAGACGATGTGGATGGCCATGGCCTACCGGGAGTTGACCGAGGGCCGGTATCCAGATGCCCTGCAGTTCATGCAACCCAAGTTTCTCGGTTCCGACGTCTGGGACGGACTGGCGGACCAGATCGTCAACGAGCGGATTTGTCCGGGGGCCACGCCGTCCGCGGACATACCTGATCCCTTGGTGTTTAGCTTTCTGGATGGCGATTGGGCGAGAAGATCGAACGTGCTCGTCGAGTTGTTTGATTTCGCCGGTGAAGTGACGTTGAGTTGTCGACTGGACGTCTTTCAGCGTCGGCGGGCGTTGAAAACACACGGCTTTCTGTTATTCCTGGATCACACTCAGGATTTCCGCTGTCAGTCAAATGAAGTGTCCGGGGTTGTTGAGGACTTGCGAGTGATCGATCAGAGGAAACTCGGGCAGGACATCCGCGTGCCGGTTGCCGTATGCGTGCCCAAGATTGACCTCCTGCCCAATGTCGACTCCGATCACGGCGGCGTTTGGATCAAGGAGTTCTACGAGCAGCTTGGGACGATCGGCTGGAAAAAAGACTTGGCATCAATTCGAGCACGCTCCGAACTGGCCGTCCGGTCCTTGCGGATGGTCTGGCCGAACTGTGATGTCGAACGGCTGGTCCTCCGCGCCTTTGGGAGGCGATGCATGTTTTTTCCTTTAACGTCCGTGGGCATGGATGATCTCGGTCAGACTGACATAAGGGACCGGATCATCGCACCCATCGGCATCCTTGATCCGCTGCTTTGGTTGTTACACATGAACGGCTATCAGTGTCTTGGTTGATGGCCAAGTTGCCATGGCCAAGATCTTCATCCGGCACATCGCCGGTTGAGTAAACCCGGCCTACTGCTGGCCGCATGGGAGCTAATCATGGACAAAGTCTTTATTTCTTATCGGCGCGAGGATGCCTCGGATATCGCCGGACGGATCTACGATCACTTGGTCCAGCGTTTCGGGAACGAAGATGTCTTTAAGGACGTGGATAACATCCCGATGGGGGTTGATTTCCGGGATCACCTGCGCAGTGCGGTCAGCCGCTGCCAAGTGATGTTAGTGGTCATGGGCCAGCATTGGTTGACGGCCTCGGACAAAAACGGAAGGCGCAGGCTGGACGACGAAGGGGATTTCGTCCGCATCGAGGTCGAATGGGGGCTGAAACGCGGGATCACCATGATTCCCGTCCTGGTGCAAGGATTCTCCATGCCGGGCCGGAATGAATTGCCGCCGAGTCTCGTAGAGTTCGCTTATCGCAATGCCACCCAGGTGCGTCGTGATCCCGATTTTCGGCACGATATCGAGCAACTGATCCACCACCTGGAGCAGTTGCTTGGCACGAACGATCCGGCTCCGGCGGTCCCTGCGCCGTTCTCGTCGCAACAACCCTCGGTCACGGTTTCGCCCTCAGCGCCGCAGATCGAGTGTGCGCGGAGTGCCCAGGTCGTGACGACCGGCACGGGCATCAAGCTCAAGCTGATCCCAGCCGGGCCGTGTCAGGTAGGCAGTCCAGCGCTGCAGGTTAGCCTGCCGGCGTATTACCTTGCGTTCCATCCGGTGACGAATGCGCAATACCGCCAATTTGTGGATGCGACCGGACACCGACCTCCGAATCAAGTCGATGATGGAGCCTCGGTGTGGCAGGGGGACGTGTTTCCGCCCGACAAAGCCGATCATCCCGTTGTCGGCGTCAGCTGGGAGGATGCGGTCGCCTTTTGTGATTGGGAAGGTCTGCGGCTGCCGAGCGAACTGGAATGGGAAAAAGGAGCCCGTGGACCGGATGGCCGGGACTATCCCTGGGGCAACGTCTGGGACTACAACCGTTGCCATAACCGCAACAGTGCTCGGCAGAAGACCACCTGCAGCGTATCCAGCTATCCAGCTGGGTGTAGCCCCTACGGGCTGTATCAGATGAGCGGCAATGTCTGGCAGTGGTGCGCGGACTGGTTTCACCCTGACGCCTATGAACGCTACAAGCAGGGTGACCTCGCCGCGCCGGCGTTCGGAGCCGACCGCGTCCTCCGCGGAGGCTCGTGGCCTCGCGAGTCACGAGTCACTTTTCGTTGTTCCAACCGTTTCCATGCGCCGCCCGATGGTCGTTTTGTCGGAGTCGGCTTCCGCCCGGCAAAGGACGCCGGATGAAACGCGAATTGAGTTGCGCCCTCTCTGTCCGTTGCGGGTTTGATGAACCGTTGGCGTTCAGCATCTGAGCCCAGAACTAGCCAGCGACGTGTCATTTGCCAATCTTGACGTCGGGCATGCCGAAAACCATCCGGTGCTAGGGAAAAATGAGCATCCTCGCCATGCCCATCAGCACCACCGAACCAATGATTATGGCCGCAGTTTGAACGGGATGGTCCTGCAGCCATGCCCATACCGCTGGGCGGCCGTTGGAGATCCGCTTCATGACGTGCAGGTCTGTGCGAAAATAGGCGATCAGGTATACGTCGAACTTCTCGGGGACCAACTGGCCGACTTGATATGCCGCGGCGACTTGACGGACAAACGTCCCGAACTCTTTGAAATGATCTTTGCGGAAGACCTCGTATTGGGCGAACGGAAAGCAGCGGTCCAAGCACTTGCAGACTTCTTCGGTGAACGCCCAGACTTTGCGTCCCGAAACGGGCTTGAGGCCCGTTTGTTGAGCAGCTGGATCTCTCTGGTATTTCTCGAAGGTTCCTTTGAGGTCCAGCCAAGCCCGGGCGCGGGACGCGGCGGGAGGGGCCAACAACGATTTGCCGGCATCCAGGGCGGCCATAATCTCGCCGAATGGGCCGGGCTGTTTGTGGATGTGATCCAGCGTCGCGGCGAGCGGCCCCGACAAGATCGACCCGAGCAGGGCACCGTGGTTGGCCAATTCGGGCTTGATCTCGTTGACCAGCGTGACGACATCAAAGCCGGGCCGGTTGGCAATCCGCGTCAGCAGGTCGTTGCGTTCGGACTGGTCGAGGGACGCGTTCAGCAGCAGCCCGCGAAACAACAGCGGCAAACCTTTGTCGGGCACGTCAGTCAAGGAATTTCGGACCAGTTCGGCATCGATGGCGGACCATTGCAGCAGTTCGATCAACAACAGGGGTTTCTGCGGGCCGCGAGTCGCCGGTCGTTTCTCCATCCACAGCCAGCTGCACTTGGCTGGCAAGCGGCGATTGTTCTTGACGTAGTGCCGCAAGGCGTGCAATTTGTAACGCCGCCCGCCGTCGCCGTGGCCCAACATCGCTTCCACCGCATCCAGCGGCTGGATCCGTTCGACCAAATAGTTTAACGACGCCGCGCAATTATCGTCGTCGTCGGCTTGAAGCGCGGCTTCCAGCATCAGCGGTAGGTACTGAGGCGAATTCAGCACCCGCGTCAGGTACGCCGCGTCGGCCGGGCCGGCCAACTTCTGGCGGACGGATTTGCAAACGTAGGCAGTTTGGGCGCTCGACTTTTTCCAAGCCTCGTGCGACAGGTTGGGCGTCAGATTCACGATCGCCTCGGCGATGTCGTGCGCCTTGACGAACTCCTCCAGATCGCTCGCCTTGGCCGCGTCGGCCTGCTGGAATCGGGCCAGTTTCTGGTCGATCGAGCGGCCCAGCGTGGAGGCGGTCGCGTCCGGCACGCCCATGAGGCTGCCTAGCACAAAGTCCGCATACTTGGCCCGCGGATCCTGCAACTCCGAAGCCTTGTCCTGCCAGGTGTTTAGCACGAACCCGCGGCGATAGCGTTCCGGCGCGACATCGCCGCCGGAACGTTCGTCGTCAAACGTCAGCGCAGCCAACGATGTGGTGAGCCGGTCGGCGTTGGCCTCGAACGTCGAGAAACTGAGTTGCGCCCGCAGGCCAGCCGGCAACAGCCGCGCGATCCCGTAAAAGAACAGCGCGGCCATCGCCGGCTCGATCAGCAACAGCAGCGACTCGCGCTCCTTGGAGAACACCTCCAGATAGCCCATCAGCGCCAGCCGGAAGTACCGCCGACGGTCCGCGACGCTCATCTGTTTCCAGCGATCCGGCAGCAGCAAGGGACCGGGGCAATAGAACGAGCCTCCCGGCGGCGTATTCAAAAAGCTCCACAGCACGCGTTCGTCGACGGCGGGCGCCATGCCGCCGCGCAACTCGGACAGTGTTTCCAGCGACGGCAGCGACGGCAAGTCGTATGAAAAAGATTCGAGGTCTTCGACAACCCACCCCGGCGAATTCCACAGCTGGAGGCATTCTAGCACGTCCCAAGGCGGCTCGTGGTGGTGGCGGAACGAAGCCAGGACGTGGGCGAAGTACGAGCCCACGCGACCGGCTCGATCCGTCTGGCGATAACTGATGCAACCCAACGCCTGCAGTCCCGACAGCGGCGAGTGAAAGAACAGCCGCTGCGGGGCCGTCCTTGGCGTGAGTGCATGTTTCTTTTCCGGCGGCGTGTCCGTGGGCAGGCAGTAATACAAGAGGCGTTCAAGGGTCCGAAAATATCGCCGCGTATCGCTTTGGCTAAACGAACTGGCGCGGGCACTGTAACCCAGCACGCGATCCTTTGACTCGCCAGTCGTCCGGCGTTCGATGGCCGAACTGCCATACGTGCAATGCGTCGCGTAAATCTGGTCTATCCAACTCATCTCAACGCTCTTTCCCAGCTAAAGCCTCGCGGCATCGGTGCCTCCCTTCCCCCTGGGCCGGGTCCCTTTCGTCAGCGGAGATTCCAAGTTGAACAGAGGCGGTCACGACAGCGATTCTAGCAGAACCTCGCTTGTCTGTCGGGAGGTGATGAACCAGGACATCGCCTTGAACTCGCCTTGAACTCCAGACCATCGCAATGGAATGGGGCGTCGATCAGACCCGACACGTAAGCAACATCTGATCCCGGGTACCTTTCCGCTTGAGAGCGGTTGCGTTCAGTGCGTGTGTCGAAAGGACTCACCGCCGCATCGCGACGAGCCGCAACCGCGAGGCTGCTTGCCGCGACGGCTACGGAAATCGCCTGACAAGCGTCGTCGCGGGATGCGCGGCCGAACTCGGCGAAGAACAAATCGTGTGCGGTCTCGATGTCCGGCGAAAACAGCCAGACTGCATACCATGTATCCGCTTCGCCTTCCGCCGCCGCGCTCGCAGCCTGCACATTCAGGTGATTGATTACCACAAGGACGTCGATCGGCGTTAGCCGGTCATCGCCGTTCGGGTCCAGGAAGTAGTAGGCCACGTCTGGCGGAGCGGGCGGGACGGTCAGCGCCCGCGACTGGTTGGTGTTGATGTCGTTGATCAGCACCAGCACATCCAACGGCTCAACATGCCCATCGTCGTTCACGTCCAGCGGCTCCTGCGGATTCTGCCACGGGTGCATGCGCAGGTCGGCCGCCGGTGCCCCGCGGGCGCTAATCGTGCCGTTGACCAGCAGATCGTCGTCGCCGCGCCCGCCGTCGACCAGGCGCAGACGAGTCCGATCGGCTAGAATCTCCGCGCCCGCGCTGCCTTTGCCGAGATACCGATACCAGTGCGGCAGTCCGCCGGCTTCAGTCTGCCCGAAGCGGTAGAACGTGTTGATCCCCGCCGTCTGGTCCAAGAACATCTCGACAGTCACCGACGGCCCAGCACCCATCAGGACGAAGTCCACGAAGCCGGCACGGAAATCGATGCCTTCGGGCGCATCGTCGGGCGACGGATTCCCGACAGCCCGGACGTCCGTGAAAACGGCCGGAGCCGGCACGGCCAGCGTCAGGTAGCGCCCATCGACCGCGTTCGGCAGCGAGACGACGTTGCTCTGCAAACGGTCGGGGATTTGATCGCCGCTGCCGTCGCCTTGGTTCGGGGCGCCGTCCTCGACCGCATCGCTGATGCCGTCGCCGTCGCTGTCCGGCGGAACCGCTTGGCCGCTCACGTAAACCGTGTGCAGTTGCGGAATGGCAGCCTTGAACTCGCCGTCCGCTGTGTACAAGCCCCACGATGGGCCTTGGTTGTAACAGCCGGGTTCGAATTTCCAAGGCTGATCGAACGACTCGCCCCATACGAAAACCGTCTCGGTCTGGGCCAACTGGCCGAAGTACTCGGCCTGGTTGGCCTGCGTGGCCGCGGCATCGTCGGCCGTGGGCCACCAGGTCTCCTTGAGCGCGACCACGCGGTCGGGGTCCCGCGCCACGGCGGCCGCGCGGATCGCCAGGAATTCGTTGGTCGCATGGGCCACCGCGTCCGCGACGCTGCGGATCGCCGGCTGGGAGCAGAAGGGCTGGATATTGGGGAATACCCAGTCGCCCACGTCCAGCAGCGTGGGATCAGCCAGGTACTGGCCACCGGACTCCGTGGTCGCGACCGGCTTGCCGGTCAACAGCTTGATCGCGGCGATCTCGCGCTCCAAGGCCGCTCGCGTGTAGCGTCCTCCAAACAGCCCCTCATTGCCGACAACGTAAGCGTCCACGAACGGATCGACTTCGGCCACCGCAGCCTTCTCGCGGGCCAGCTGCGCGTCATCGTACCAGTAGATGCCGCCGATCACTTTCGTGAACCCGATTTCTTTGGCCAGCCGCGGGACGTGCCGCAACGTGCCGTCCAGCGTGTAGGTGACGATCCCGCGCCAGCCGTCGTCGTACAGTTGCTGCAGATCGGCCCGCAGTTGGGCTTCCGTGGGAAACTGGCCGAGGTTGGGGTTGTAATTCCGCGGCGTGAAGGCAATCCAGTTACGGCTGGTCGTCAGTGCTTCCGGCAAGGAGCCAAACGGAGCCGCGGGCGGCAACACCTTGTCCAACGCCGCGCGGACTTCCGGCAGCGCGGTCAGGAACTCGTTGCTGCCGTGTCGATACTCCATCAGGGCCAGGGTCACCAGCGATTGGTTCCAGAAATCTGTGCGGGCGGCGAGCGCCGTGGGCATGGCGGCTCCCGTGGCGATGTGGACCGAATCGCTCAGCCCCAGCGGGCCGTGAAAGTCGCGCTGCAAGATGTCCCGCAGGGCCTCCAACGCGAAATCGGGCGTCGCCAGGAACGCAGAGCCCATGGACCACGGCATCAACAGGTCGGGCTCGCCGTGGTCGGCGTACAGGCTGTACTGCTCGTACGTCGCACCGCTGCCGTTGTCCCCGGCATCCGGCTGCACGAAGGTCGGGCGGCCCAACTCCTCCAGCTTGCGTTGGACCTAGCGCTGGTACTTGACCGCGTTCCAATACGGATTGCTCGCGAGGTCCGCATTCGGGTACGTATCGGCCCCGCGGCCGCGCACGTCGACCAGTAGCGAGAACAGCCACTGCGAGAACGGCGGCCGGAACTCGGGCGACGCATGGACCAGGTGCGATTCGGCCGGATCGACCAGGTAGTCCAGAACTCGCAAATCCGCCGAATTCCAGTGCGCCGTGATATCCACGCCTTGGTTGGGCGCCAAATGCGCCGCCAGCGAAATGACGTAGACCTCGGTGGAGTAGCCGTCGTAGGTACCCGTTGTGAACGCGGCATCCGCGTAGCGGTACGCCATCGCCCAGCCGTCAGGCGAACTGAAGGCGGCGAAGTCGAACCGGTCGAGCAGGCTCTCGATCTTGGCCTGCAGCGCGGCCGGCGTGCTCGGTGACGCCCAGTAGGCATACAACGGCAGGAATAGGAGTGCGGCATCGACGCTGGATTCTTCCTGCAAGTTCGTCGGGGCAAGCGTCACGCGGTCGACATACCGCGGCGGCACGAATCCGCCGTTGCCTGTGGCCTCGACGTTATTCCAGACCGTATTCAGCGTATCGACCACGGTGCCGACGTACGCGTCAGCGTCCATTGCGGCGAGTTCGCCCTGTTGGACGGCGGTCGGCAACATGGCGATCAGTGCCGCGGTACTGTTCAGCGCCATCACGTCGGCCTGGGCGGAGTTGTTCGGAATGAGTCCCGTGTTTACGTCACGCGAGCCCCACAGCCCGCGGAATCCCCGCCAGATCACTCGGTCGACCAGCGCGTTGCCGTCGGCGGTGGCCGGATTGAGCGGACCACCTTTTTCGACCAGCGTCATGTCGTCGATGTAGAACGAGCCGTCAATCGCCTGCGTTCCCGTCTCGATCACCAGCGCGAACAGCTTGGTGCGGGCCAGGTCCGGACTGCCGAATACCTGCCAGCCGTGCGCGGCGTCCAGAACCAGAGGCATAGGAATCGGCGTCCAGGCGGCCGTGGCGGAAACAGCGGACGTAAACCGGGCCCGATGGTCGAGGCTGTCCCGGTAGTCCTTGATTTCAAACACCAGATTGAACGGCTTCCCGGTCTCGTTCCGCACCCAGAATTCAACGCCTTCAAACCCCGTCAGGTCTCGCGTATCCGCGTACTCCGACGACGGGCCGAAGCCCGTGAGCGCGAGGCCGAAGAAATCGAAACTGTGCGCCGGCAGGGTCCCGTTGGTCGTAATCCGAAACGCCCCCCGGCCCGCATGGACAACGCCCGTCTCATGGCTCACGGTCGCGCCGCCCGCCCGGGCAACTACCGGTCCTCCCATGCGATTGACCAGCGGCCCAGCCGGATCCGTCGTCTTGCCGTCCCAGAACGGCACGCGGGAAACGTCGCTCGCCGCCAGCATCAGGCGTGCGTCGAGGCGTTCGAAAAACAAGCACCGGCAAAGTGGTCCGCGACTATGCGAGCGTTGTCGGGGGTTCATGACCCATGCTCCTCCTTCATGCAAGTTTATAAACTCGTCACCGAGCCAAACGCGATTACGGCCTCCAGTTGTTAAGGGTGGACCGCTGCTGTCATTCGAACATGCCGTGCTCAGCGAAGCGATGCCGGCGATCCCAGGTATGCGGCAACGCTATAGCCGCATGCCCTGGAGCCCGGCGTTCAAGTCTCAGAGTCGGCCAACTTGACTGATTTCGGCTTCGTACCAGCCGCCAGTTGCGGCTCAACATCACGCTGAAATCCCGTCGCGCGATTGAAGGGCGCAGCCTCGATCGGAAGATGCTGATTCGCTCTAGCCGGTGTTCCAGAGCCACATCCCCAGGAGTCCGGCAATGAAACACAGGCCCGGACACCAAATCAGCGCCCGGCTCAAGCGGCCTCGCCACGTCGTCTCCTCATGCAGCCAATGAAAAACGGGAAACAATAAATGCGAAGTTGCGTTCGCCGCAAGGATCGGGCTGAATGGTGACCACCAGGACCAAGCCAATGCCGCCTCAACCGCACCAACAAGTAGGACACGGCACCCGTCCAAGCGAACGCGGGCGAGTCATGCCCGAACTTGGGCGTCGGCAGGAACGCTGGTTTACGGAACAAGGCTCGCACGAAGCTGTACCCCACCAATGGCATAGCCGAAGAATAGACGCCAAAGGCCCAAAACCAGTGACGAGCGGCGTGTGCGGCGGACGGGGATACTGACACAGACACGGCGAAAGACACGAAAAACATCCCGAGAAACAGATAGGAGAGGCCTGGGGCGAGCAACTCGGCCCCCTGAACCCACAAGCGGCTGCAGGTGTAAGCACTGAGCAGAACGTTGAACAGGATTAGCGGGACGAAGGCGTAGGTGGCTAGCAACATGCCTGCGTCGTATGCCTCCACCATGGCCCGACTTGTAAGGCGATCAAAAGCGAATTTCCAGAATCGGGAACAGAGCAGTTCGGCAGCACCACTGGCGAATTTGGTGATGCGCACCAGGAAGGCCGGAAAATCCTTCGGATACGCCTCGCCCGATCGCACTTGCTCGACTCGCTCCCCATACTGGCCTCGCGCGGCTGCCTGCATGGCGAAAGCGAAGTCTTCGGAAACCACGAGGGGAAATCCACCCAATTGCTCCCAGGCACGCTCCCGAATGGCACCACCATGTCCCAAGAATGGGAAGAAGCCGTACCGTTGGCGCCAGAACATGTCGCGCTCGAAAAAAATCAGGATCTCCGATTGCAGCGCACTTTGAAACCGTGTCGTAGCCAAAACGCTCGATTCGCGCATTCGGTGCATATGCGGCATCTCACTAAGTGCCGCTCGCCCCGCCTGCACGAAGGCAACGTCAGGTGCGGTTTTCGAGACAAAGCGCGCAAGGGTACTGAGAAAGACCTCAGGAAGAATTTGATCTGCGTCGACGACTACGACCCAATCGCATTGCCCCTTGGCGAACTCCGCGAAGGCATGGTTGAGGTTCCCCGCCTTATAGCCGCTGGGGCCATCGAGCCTCCGCCTTATCGCTGTCAATCTATACTCGGCGCAGAAGTGGTCTACTGCCGTTCTGTTGGGCTGGAGCCGGCTGTCGTCACAAACGGCGACCCGGAACGCATCCTGGGGATAGTCCTGCCGCAGGCATGACGCGCAGCATTCCGGGACGAAGTCGTCGCAGGTCAGGTAGAGGACTGCGAATCGCACCGGCTTGTTGGGGACGTCTGGCAGGCGCTTCACCTTAACTGGCCAGAGTCCGGCCAACTGGAATACCAATTGGTGCAAAGCCCACCAAAGCACAGTCATCCAGATCGCGGCATTCACCAAGCACAGTGCGGACAAACAATGATCGTCCGTTGAGGTGCCGTATCTCAGTATCCAGGGCAGCACCTCCAGCAAGAGAATTGAGAGCGGGAGGACGAAGCCCAATGCACAGAGCAAACAGGATTTACGGGGCGTGGTCATCGGCGTTGCGTCCAGACGGTGTGGCGACGGAAAGATGTGGGTACCAACGGAGAATTTCACGGGCGGCTGGCGATATGAGTCGTTCGTGATCGAACTGGCCGTCGCGCAATGGGCTTTTCGGAGCAGCGTCTCCGAGGTCGATCAAGCCGGCCTTGGGGTCCCAGGACAGAAACGGGAAACGGGTTTTCCAGGGCGTATCGAAGGCGCTCTGGGCGACGATGGTAACTTTCACGGAGGGGCCTCGCTGCGGGTCGTTTAACCATTGCAGAAGGCGACGAAAGAACTCGGCCTGCGAGGCCCGCGTGGCACCCGTCGTACCCCCGTGTGGATACGCGACGTTTTTGAAGACCAAAGCTTTGCCGGTATCGTGAGCGAAGGTCGCCATGTTCACCGTAGACTGCATGAAGTACTCGATATCTCGATCGATGTTGACAGTCGCCACAAGGTCATCAGGACTTGCCTTGACCGTCAGGTGTGCGTCCGGAAAAAGCCAATCGCCGATCCGCGCCAGCCTAGCGTCGTAATGAGCGGCCAGTTCTGAACAGGCGACCGGCCGGCCGGTTCGCCGTTTGACTAGGTACACTACCCGTTCCAGTTCTTGAATTTGATACCGATCCCGGAGCCCGCTGCTACCCACGCAATAGGCATCCACGAATCTCTGCTGGCGGATCGCTCGCGATACCTCCCGCCGATCATTGATATTCCAAATGCCCATGATGACCTTCAGACCGCGCTTTTTCGCCAAGCGGGGCACCTCGCTCATCACATCGCGACTCGTCGAGGTCAGGATTCCGCTGAAGCCGGCGGTCTTGATGAGGTCAAGCTCGGTTTCGATCTCGTCGAGGCTGGGATAGACCGGGATTCGCTTCGGATCTAACCGCATACTCCTGGGGTCATAGGTAATCCAGCAGTTGGCAAACAGCAGGTGACCCAGCTCGCCACGATCGAAGGTCAGTGGTGGCCACAGCTCGCGCCACACGAACAGCCAAGCCAGGCACAGCATCACCAGGGTTAATGCGATGCTTCCCCGTCGACGCCCCTCTTGCTGGTCCCAAAAACTCGCCCCGTCCGGCAGGTCGGTATGGGGGCTCGTGAATCCGCGCATCTCCAGCAACTTGTGCAGTTCGGTCACGAGCAGTTCGAGATCCGTCCGGAAGCTCTTGCCGGGGTGAATCTCCATGTCCATCCGGCTAGGAAGTTGTTTGAGCTGCCTTGGCAGCATGTCCTCCGTGGGGCGCGTGGCGTTATTTACGAGCACGGGGAATACGTCGATGCCTTTCTTCAGGGCCAGCTCGACTTCGTGTCGAACCCAGTCTGGATTTCCCTTGTTTCCGCGCTGGATCAACAAATCCAGCCACTTGGGGCCAATCACTACGACAACGACGCGAGACTGATCAATTGCGAGTTCGATTGCAGCACGCCAGTCGGTACCGGTGGGAATGTCGATATCAAAGAACACGTGGCCCTTACCGAACTCGCGGACCAGACGTTCGCAGATGAGCAGCGAGGCATCCTGCGAGTCGTCACGACGATAGGACACGAAGATGTTGGGCCTTTCGTTGGCCTTCATACGGCGTTCCCTCCTTCCAGACCTCACGTCCGCGCAGATCGGGCTCGGCGCGAAGGACCACTCATTCCCGTCGGAACGTCAGCGAGCGAAACGAGACTCGGCAACATAAATGGTTTCCTGCTACTCCTTCTACGCGAGCGCCATTTGCAGGGGCTTGAGACACAAAGAGTTTACACTCTGGGAGGGCGGACTTCCTGCGAATTCACCTACGACTCAACTACGGCCTTGCCGCACCGAGCTGTTACAGTATCCATCGCATTTCGTCGCTGATCGGTCGGCCGTCGTTTGTGCGACCGGCGGCGATTTCGGTTTCGGTCAACCAGCGGTTGTTCGGGGCCTGGTCCACGCGGGCCAATGCCTCCCGCGAGAGCTGCACGGCAAACAGCTCGATCTCGTAAGCGGTTGTCTGTCGGTAGCCTTCGGACCAAGCGGTATACTCGAGCCGGTCCAGCGCCGTCGGAGCGACGGTGAAGTCCACGCCGCGCCGAAGACTCAGTTCCTGCTCGACTTCGCGCGTGACGCACTCCAGGTGCGATTCGGATGACAGTTCCTTGTGGCCGCCCACAAAGTGGAAACGCCCCCAGCGTTCATTCCACTGCGCGAGCCATTGCCGCTGAGCACTGACCTGGCGGGAAATCACCGCCCAGGAGGCGCGCGAACCGCGCAGCGGAAAGGACTTGCTCAGGATGCGCTGCACGGTGGGGGAAAGCGGCCAGCGGTCCGGGTCGCGCGCTTCGTCCGGCGTAAGCCATTTGGAAACCAGGTCGGCCCGAACCCGGTCCTCACGATCCAGCGGCAAGTCGTAGACGTGGAAGTGATACCGCTTTCGCGGCTGGGTCGGCTCGCGGCCGCTTTGCAGGTAGTTGGCAAAGTCGCAGCGCAGCCTTAGTTCGGCCGGCTGCACGTCGGGAACGAGGATCTCGGCAGCAACCCGGCGGGCGGCGTCCATCCACTCCTCGTCCACCGGCGGCTCGCCCTGCGAGGTCTTCCGTTTCGTCATCGGAAACGTATACGCCTCCCAACCGAGGTTGTAGACGAGAAAGTAGCGATCGCCGCACGTCGGTGCGACAGCCACCACATCCACTAGAGGGTACACACCAAGTAGTTTCGCCATGCGTTAAAGCTCCTTCGCGAACAGCGGTGCAAACAGCCATTGGGCGACACACGACACGTATCGAACGGCCCGGTCACAGGGGCCATCCGCGACAACGATGCCCCCGTGGCGCTCCTGGCACGCGCTGGATAGTGTAACCCGGCCGGGACGGGAAGTCACGTCTGTCAAAGCCAAACCTATCGGAAGAGGCAAGTTCAGGCAGGCGACATACGGTGTCCCGGCCCTTCGATCGCTCCGCCGCTACTTCAATTCGTCCCAACCGGCAGGGCCTGCTTGGGCATATTCGGCGCGAAGCTCACGCGTTCAAGAATCGCCGCTGGTCGGCCCGGGAGTCGTTGCCGGGCCTGGCGGGGGCTGGCTCTTGTCCAATTCGGCCTTGAGCAGGTCGATGGCGGCTTGACGGGCATAGCCTTGCCCCTGGCGGACATGGCTCTCGAACACGAGGTTAAACGCGCGCAGATGGTGCTGCACGGTGGCCGCGTGACGCGTGAAGAGCGTGTTTCGGTAGCCCGTCTGCATCGAGCCGGCTTCGGACTCGGCCACGAACCAATTGCCCACCAAAACCCGCGAGTGCCGTGGGGCGGATTTTGTCAGGGCGATCTGCACCTTGTCGTCGTCCATTGATTTCAGGAAATCGATCAACGCGCAGGCGCGAGTATTTCGCTCCCGGACCATGTTCTGCGTCCAAGTCGAGTCCGTATTGAATGATGAGCTGGCAGCCCGCTTCGCGGGCGTGCTCCTCCAACGCTTGCTGCTCCTTGCGCAGGCATTTGTACGAGAACCGAGGCCGCGGCTTGATGCCCCAGCGCTCGCGCCAGACGCGGTGGCCGGCGTGTTCGTTCGGAATACTGAACGAAGACAGCCCGCCTTCCTGCCGCAGCAAGTGAGGTCCGTCGATGCTCCGCACCTGGTCCGCGTATTCCGCCAGCATCAAGGCCCGTTCTTCCACCTCCTCGGCGCATTCGAAATACGGCTGCGAATTCCGTGCGACCCACGAAATCATCGAGTCGAAAGCCTCGCGCGTAAGCCGCCGTTCCAACTCTGGATCATCGTCGGATTGCAGGCACAGCGAGTGACTGGTCTGGATCATGCCCATTGGCGGTTGGCCGACGCAAACGGGGAACACGGGGACATTCAGCGCCGCGGCGAAACCGATCTCCTGGTGGACCCATTGGCCCTGGTTCGAGTTCGGTGTCACGAGCGGCATGAAGACGTGCGCATGCGCGATATACTTCTTGATCTGATCCAGGAACCCGTGACCATACGCCAGCCGCTGGTCCGACATTGGCTTCAAGCTAATCCCGCGGATCTGCGCCTCGACGCGGTTCACCAAGCTGGCGTCCTAGTGCGAGTAGCTCAAGAACACACGAAACGCATCACTCGTTGCGTCTTTCGATGGTTGATCCATCAGTTTCGACCTCTGGAGAGAAGGCGAGTAAGCGAAAGATCCTAGATCTCAGGATAACCAAAACTGCGGCAAACTCAAGTGAGCGGGCCCAGGGCGATGCACGTGCCTGCTTGTATCCGGGGCGGCGGGGGATCAGAATTCTAAGCAGCAGCTTTCGGAGGCGCCACTGCTGTACTGTTGCTCCAACGCGGCGCGGCATTCGATCCAACCGCAAGCATCATACGTTCTTGGCTTGCGCCTCAACTGCTGCTCGCGCTGTTCATCCGATTTCCGCCGGGTGCGCGACACCCACGCCTGAGCGTTTGTCCCCCCAGCAGATTCGGAACGATGCCGCGCAGGGACATCCAATCCGCCCGCGGAGCGGGCTGCTCCTCGATCGTTGGAACCGCCGGTTCATGCACAATTCGCTCGACCAGCCGCGGCCTCTCCGTCCGCGGCAACTGTGCTGCCAATAATGCGGCGACTTGCTCCAGATTCACGGAAGTCGTCATGGACATCGCCTCCTCACGTTCCATTTAAGGATGTGCAGAAAACCACACCGCAACTATTGTACTTTGGTTCCCAGATCTTTGGCAGTCGGCGTCATGCCGCGTGAATTCCCTGGCGAAACGCCAGCCTGCGCGACGCCGTCGATATGCGGTCAATCGAAATGTCGAAACCGCGGAGCCGCTGGAAATACAAGCACGACGCGCAAGCAAGTGGGTCGGCGGTAGCCGGTCAAGCGAAATCAGACCCACTCGCTTGCGCGTCGTGCTTGTGCAGTACTGGCCTCCGGCCCACATGACCGTATGCACAGCACTGCGTCTTGGCGTCCAAGTGCCGTTCTGGCATGGGGCGCTCGGAATCGGAAACGTCATGAGTGCGATATTGACCGTGCAGGGAACGCTCAAGCCCGACGGCACGCTGCAATTGGATCAGAAACCGAACTTGTCTCCCGGCAGGGTTTTAGTGACTGTAGAGAAGGTGGCGGAGCCCACGCGGCCCGACCGATTCTGGAACATGATGGGGCAGATCTGGGCCGACTTGAAAACGAGTGGTCATGTCCCGCGCGGCGTCGAGGAGGTCGAAGCCGAACGACAAGCCTTCCGAGATGAGTGGGACGAACGGCAGGAGGCGCTGGAGCGAATTCACTTGGAACGGGAGCGACTGGAGCAGTCTGCCAGTGAGTTGAAGGAGTCACGGCGGTGATCGTCTACCTGAACGCCCACTTCGTGATCTACTTCATCGAGATGAATCCTGTCTGGGGCCTAAAAGTGACCACTTACGTCACCGACTTGCTTGGCAGGGGCGACGAACTGGCCATCAGCGATCTCACGCGATTGGAGTGTCAAGTCGGCCCGCTGATGTCCGGCAATCGGATGCTGCTGGGCAAGTTCACGACATTCTTTCAGTCGCCTGATGTGCGCGTGCTGCCGCTAACGGGTGCGGTGTGTGATCGGGCGGCGGCGCTGCGCGCCACGTACCGCTTCAAGACGCCGGATGCGATCCATTTGGCGGCCGCCATCGAAGATGGTTGCGACCGTCTTGTCACGAATGATGCCAAGCTGCAGAGCTGCACGGAAATCACCGTGGATCTGTTGTCTTGAACGTTCATCGGATTCTCCCTGTGTGCCTGCATCTCTGCGCGAGGTCCTCCTTCGGCCGGCACTTTCGTTGGCCTGTTCTTCGGCAATTGCCCAGCGCGGGTCCACTTCGGTGAAGGTGACAAACCGCTTGGCGCACTTGCGGCGCAGTTCCGGGAGTACTTCCTCCACCAACAGGTCGCGCTCCCGCGTATCGAGCTGGTGACGTAGTGGGGAATCATGCGCCCCACCGAGCGGAGCTCCGGTGGGGGCGGGAAAAAATGCGAAGTTATTTTTGCGTGGGCGCTTACCAAAACATCCACCACGGCTTTTTCCTGAGTGGAGCGGGTCGTTTGCCGCGTTGCGGTTTCGCCTCTCAAGGCGCTGCCTTCTGCTGACTTTGAACCCATTGGACGAGTTCCAGCAACAGTTCCGGGTCTTCGCGTTGGAGTTGTTCGCCGAGCTCCGGGAGTTTCGAGGGGTCGCGCATCAGACGTTCGATCACCGCGCGGAGTTTGGGCGACGGCTCGCTCCCCGTCGGCTCAGGCTCGCCTCCGCCCAGGCTCATCCCGAACGGGCGCATCAGCACCTCCAAGGCACCCCGGATTTCCCCGGGACTGCGTCCCATCTGCTTCAGACACTCGGCGTAGTTGCCAATGCACGCTTGAAGATTCGGGTGGGCACGCTGCATCGCCGCGGATATCTTCAGCAGCCCCTCCAGCGCCCGCCGGTACAGCGGCTCCGCGCCCGCGTAGTCGCCTGTGCGCGACAGCAATCCGGCCAGATTGTTCACGCTCCCGAGCGTGTCGGGATGCTCCGGCCCCAGCACGCGCTCGCGGGCTTCCAGCGCCCGCCGATACAGCGGCTCCGCGCCCGCGTAGTCGCCTGTGCGCGACAGCAATCCGGCCAGATTGTTCACGCTCCCGAGCGTGGAGGGATGCTCCGGCCCCAGCACGCGCTCGCTGGCTTCCAGCGCCCGCCGATACAGCGGCTCCGCGCCCGCGTAGTCGCCTGTGCGCGACAGCAAGTGGGCCAGATTGTTCACGCTCACGAGCGTGGAGGGATGCTCCGGCCCCAGCACGCGCTCGCGGGCTTCCAGCGCCCGCCGATACAGCGGCTCCGCGCCCGCGTAGTCGCCTGTGCTCTCCAGCAATCCGGCCAGATTGTTCACGCTCACGAGCGTGTCGGGATGCTCCGGCCCCAGCACGCGCTCGCGGGCTTCCAGCGCCCGCCGATACAGCGGCTCCGCGCCCGCGTAGTCGCCTGTGCTCTCCAGCAAGTAGGCCAGATTGTTCACGCTCACGAGCGTGGAGGGATGCTCCGGCCCCAGCACGCGCTCGCTGGCTTCCAGCGCCCGCCGATACAGCGGCTCCGCGCCCGCGTAGTCGCCTGTGCTCTCCAGCAATCCGGCCAGATTGTTCACGCTCACGAGCGTGTCGGGATGCTCCGGCCCCAGCACGCGCTCGCGGGCTTCCAGCGCCCGCCGATACAGCGGCTCCGCGCCCGCGTAGTCGCCTGTGCTCTCCAGCAAGTAGGCCAGATTGTTCACGCTCACGAGCGTGGAGGGATGCTCCGGCCCCAGCACGCGCTCGCGGGCTTCCAGCGCCCGCTTCAGCAGAGGGTCCGCGGCGGGATAGAGGCCATTGTCGGAAAGAAACTGCCCGAGTCGCGCGGGTACATAATGGTCGTCGGCATTGCCTGAAATCGTGATCCATTGTGCATAGGCGGTGGCATAGCAACCGCCCATGTCGCGGCCCCGACCGCGCAGCGGATGCCAGTAGCCGGTCAGTTCCCATTTCGTCTTGTTATTGTACAGGGCGAGGAACAGCGGGATGTCGGTGAGGCAGGTTTCCAGACGGTCCCAGGCTCCGGCGGCGTGGAGTTGAAAGGGCCACTCGGCGGCCTTGCGCGGCGTCATTTCCTGCTGCTGCCGATGATGCTCGAAATAGTCGGCGACGAACAGATGGGCGGCCTGCTGCTGGTCGCCCGATGGCGCACAGGCTGCCTCGACTGCCTGACGCAGAAAGTCGTGGCCGAAGGTTTGCAGGCCGGCACGCTGGCTGAGATGCGGTTCCAGCGCCAGCAGCAGCGGGGTCCAGAGGGCGCGGGGGAGAGGGGAAGGGTGAACAGTGAAGGGGGGAAGCGAGGAAGACGCAGGATCGAGAGTGGAAGCTTCGTCGATGCCCAGCAGGTCGAGCCATTCGGGTTCGGACAGGCCCTGACGCGCGGCCCAGAGGTATGTGAGGGCGCGGCGGACGAGGTTGCGTTTCAGCGGCTCCTGGTCCGGGTCTTGGGCGTCGAAATCCTCCTGCCAACGGGCTAGGACACGCAGAAAGAGGTCCTTGGGATTGTCGGCTTCCAGGTAGTAGCGGACGCGCTGCGGCAGCCGCTCGAAACTGCCGAACTGGCGCAGTTCCTCCAGGACGGTGCGCAGGAACAAGGGGTTCTTCGCGCCGGGGGCGATGACCAACTGGCGCCGCAGGTCGCTCTGCAGCGGGCGGCCTGCGACATCGACGTGGCGGCCGTGAACTCGGAAGTATTCGCCGACCATGGCGTCCACTTCGGCTTCATCGGCGAGCGGCAGGTCATGCTCCGCCCAGCCGCGCTGGCGCAGGGCGTCCAGTGCCGGGCCGGGAAGCGCGGAAGCCAGCGCCACGACGTGCGGGGGAAAGTGCCGCGGCAGGAAGCCCAGGCGACGGTCGGGCTCGCTGCCCTGCACTTGGTTCAGACCATCGAGCACGAGGATGATACGCCCTGGAGCGAAGGAGGCGGCCGCCTCACCCCGACCCGCTCGCCCGGTGGGGGCGAGGGAGGAAATGCTTGCGGACGCTTGGGCCAGCCAGACCGGCAGGGCGTCGCGGAGTTTTTCCGGATCGCTGGGGATGTCGTCCGTGATGCCGAAACGGCCTTTCAGGTCGCCCAGCAGACGGCGCAGGAAGCCTTCCGGCGAAGCGCTGTCGGGCGTAGCCCCGAAGTAATGCTGGAACAGGAAGTCGTCCGGGTGGTTCTGCACCCAGTCGCGTGTCCAGGCAGCCAACAGGGCCGTCTTGCCGCCGCCGCTCGCGCCGGTGACGACCAGGCCCTGGCCGCCCTGCTCGGCCGCCGCGGCGAAGGCGTTCAGCGCCGCCAGATGGGCAGGCCGGTCGATGCAAGCGAAGAGCTTGTTTTTCGCGTGGGCCTCGTGGGCGATCCGTTCCTGCGCCAGCGGATCGGGCACCTGGTCCTCGGGATAGAGCCGATCAATCAGCTCGTCGAACTGTTTCCGGACGATCTCTGCCAGCGCCTCGGGGTTGGCGTAGGGCTCCACCAGCGGCAGCTTGCTGTCGCGAATCCGCTGCTTGAGGGCGGCGAGCTTGGCCTTGCGCTCTTCCGTACGGCGGGTCGCCTCGGCCTCGCCGTAGCGTTCCAAATCGGCCCCGATGTTGCGCTCGACCATGTCGCGGCGTTCGTCCGCGGTTAGTCTCGGATCATTGGCATAGGCCGTGTCGCGGAAGTGGAAGAAGGCGTGGTCTGCCATCTTCGAATTGTTCAGCACACCGTGGAGGATCTCCAGTTCGGTGACCGAGGTACGGCCTTCGAGATGTTCCTTCAGCCACGGTTCCCGCTGGATCACTTCCGGCCGAATCGTATCGGGCACCCAGCCGTAACGCTCGCCCAGTAGGCCGATGAAATACGGCCGGCTGCGCTCGATTTCGGCCAGGCAGAGCGGGAGCACCTGACCTTCGTTGGCCTGCTCCTCGGTAATCCCCCAGCGCAGGTCGACTTCCGTGAAGATGACAAACCGCTTAGCGCACTTGCGGCGCAGTTCGGGGAACACCTCCTTCACCAGCAGATCGCGCTCGCGCATCATATCGCGAAATGTGGAGGAGATGAAGACGCGGATCTGACGATCGGTTGATTGTCCAGTCTGGCTCATGGTGCTTCTCGTTCGACGGGTTTCTATTTGCGCTGACCAGGGGGCCGATCCTTACGAAGGCTGGCCGACCTGTCCAAAAATGTTGTCTATCTTTGCCGCAGCAAAACCGGGAGCGGTGCAGGGTCTCACGCGGAGGATCCGCTTCACCTGCTTGAGCATTGTGCTGCGGTGGTGCGGCTGGCAGTCGGAGCGGGAAACCGCTTGCTCGTAGAACAGCGTGGCCTCGTCGCAATGTCCCAGGAGCAGATGCGCTTCGGCTTTCGTGGCCAGGACCCAGGTCAGTTCGTTGTCGGGCACCGATTCGCGCTGATCGAGTTTGGCCAGAATCTCCGCGGCCAAGTCTGCGGACATAGTCGCCCGGCCGGCCAGCAGACGAACGGTCGCCAGATTGATGCCGGGATAGTAATCTTGGTCCGTGTGCTGCTCGTAGGCACGTTGGTAAGCATCGATCGACCTCTGGTAAGCGTCGCCCGCCGCCTTGGCGTCCCCGTGGTCGAACGAGTAATCGCCGCAGTCCTTCCACAATCGGCCATGGCGGCACAGGGTTTCGAAATGCCTTCGGCGTGGATACCGGGTATCGAGCTCCAGCAGCACGCGTTTCGCCGCCAGCAGGTGTTCCCTGTCGCGTGTCAGATCCAGTAGCTCCAAATGCGTCAGGGCAAGCTCCTGCCAAATCTCCAGGACGTAGGGAAAACGACCGCGCAGGGCCGTCAGGATTTCGATGCCGGCCGTGATGAATGGTACCCGGCGCGAGCGGGAAAACTCCTTCGCAAAGGCGAACGGTACGTGGTGGCTTTCGGCTGAGGCCATGTCGGGACGTTCGCCCGGTTTGCCGGCCTGGAGGGCCAACTTCGCGCCGGCAGCCGCTTGTTCAATCACATGGTCGCTGGCGTTCTTGGCCCACGCGTGCTGCTCGCTGGCGACGGCGGCGGAGATGAATGCGCTGAGGAATTGCCGCCGACCGTAGGTTTCCGCGAATTTCCCCGCGTACAGCCCGTAGGCCGCCAGGAGAAAGAAATACTCGTGTAGCCAACTGTGCGCCCGGGGCCGATCCGCAGCCAGGCATTCCTTGGCGTGGCTGCGAAATGCCAAGAGCAGTGCCAACAGGCGATCCTCGGGCTTTTCTCGCTCGGACGCCATCCCCCACGTGGAACTCTTGCTACGCTTCAGCGTTTCCGCGGCCAACCGCTGTTCGAAGGCGTAGACGCGCTGAATGAAAACGGCCTCCTCGCCGGGAAAAAGCTTCTCGTAAGCCCGCACCTTCAGCTCGGTTTCCAGCTTGGCGAAGTCCCAACCCAGCAGCAAATCCGTACCCATGTCCTCGTAGTCGAACACGGCGGCGAACCGCGCCTTCTCCCGGTGGATTCCGACCAGTACGTTTCGGCCGTGCAGGTCACCGTGTGCGCAGCCCCGCATCACTTCCGGAAGATGGCGACGCCGCGTCAATAGCGCCGGCAAGTAGTCCAGCGGATCGAGCAAATCCGGAACGCCTCCCGGAAGGTCCCTCAGCACCGCGCTGCGACAGTCGTCCTGCTGGCTGTGCGGCTGTTTCCAGGCGGCGATACCGTCTTTCAGTCGGTCGAGCAGCTCTGGCCCCAGCTTGTCGGAGTCGTTCTCCGGACGAGCCCGTTTGTACAGATGATCGCGCAGTTCTACGAAGATCTCGCCCAACACGTGCTCGACCGATCCGCAGTCCGGATCGTTCCATCGGCAGCAGGTCAGGGCTGCATCTTCGAGGTTGATCAGCCGGGCGGCCCGCAGCTTCTGCTTGGCATCTCCGTAGACGATCGTACGCGGCAGCCCATCAGGTCCGAGCACACCCTGTCGCAACGGCATCAGCACGACGCCGCGGCTGTTCGACAGCCGGGCGCAATTCTGCCAGCCAGCCAACTCGGCGGCCAATTTCTTGCCGTCGGCGAACTTGACGATTGCGGCATGGGACTCGCCCGCCTGGTCGACATATTCGACGCGCAGGACCTGTTTCTTCATTCCCCGGGAGTAGCCGTTGATCTGCTCGACCACGATGATGGCCTGCGGTTTCTCGTCCTGGAAGGTTTCCCGTAGCGTCTGCGACAGTTGTTCCAGCAACGCTTTCAGGCCTCCGGGGCAGTTGTTGGATTGTGCCAATGCATTCTGCAACTGATCCTGTGCCGGGATGAGCCAGACGACGGACATGTGACGTTCCTCATCGAAACGAAGGAAAGCGACCAAAACGGCGTCTATCCGGTGAAACGGGCGTGGGTGGCTTCGATTTGGACGACCAGAGCGGTGACCCACCCCTGGGCGCCATCGGCGTGGCGTAGCTGATGAACAGGTCGCATTCGGCGTCGGTGGTACTCATCGTACGGCTCCTCGCGCTGGCCCGCGTCGGTTCGCTCGCGACGGCCCGGTTTCAGCCAGGTCGTTTCCGCCGTCAAGTCGAGCCTTGTTTCTCGATCCGGTATCCCAGCGCCATGATCGCCTTGAGCGTTTCCATCGCGGCGTTGCGGTCGTACTGTTTTTCGCCGTCGGGCAGTTCCGCATACGGTACGAGGCAGGGATGCTTCTTGTGTGCGTCGTCCCGTCGTGGTCCATAGGTCCAGCCGTCCGCGAACCGCTGACCGGCCCAGATGTCGTGGGCGCTGTCGGCCAATTTCTCGGTCAGATTCAGGATTTCCGGTGAGAGTTGCACGCCCGATGTATCGATGGGCTTGGGCTGATAGCTCCGGAGGTCCGGCAAGCACATTTCGGCCGCTTCGGCCACGGCGGGCAGTAAGTCGGCCACGTCCGACGATAGGCCGGGGTGACGATGCAGTTCGTCGAGCGTAAACCAGCCCCAGTATCCGCGCTCGCCGAATTGCTGGCTGGCGTTCCTCTTCGCCGCCTGCAAGTCATCGAGTGCCTTTGCCAACGCATTGCCAGACTCGGCCGGGTTTGCTTCCGCGAGCATGACGCAGCACAGATAGAACCGGTACCGGCGCTCGCGGGCGCCGAACCGAGTGCTGGGATGGATGTTCGTCACCTCGCGGCAGAATTTGGCGGCGAGCGAGCCGCTGTAGGACGTGTCGAAACGCACCGCCTGGACGGCCATGTCCTCCAAGGGGCTGTGGGTCTTGCGGCGAATCGCCGGGAAGAAATAGCCGTAGTTGCGATTGTGAACCAGCAGGAAATCGACGCCTGATGGGCCGCGGCGGCAAATCACGGCGACCACCACTTCCTGCGCCTCGACGAGCGAAGTCGCGATAACGCGCGTGGACCAAGTCACGTTGGTGGCCGCCTGCAACTGCTCGTAGGTGAAGAACCGCAGGTCCGGGTCGAGCGTTGCCGGATCGAGGGGCCGTGCGGGGCGGATTTCGATGACGTGGTAGTCGTAGTACGTGTCTTGCTTCGCGCCTTCAGAAAAGCCGAACGCGCCCGTACATTCGATCGGACTGGCCGTGGCGTTTGGCAAGCTCAGCGGGAAATCGGGATCGCTCAGCGCCGTCAGGGCCGCCTGGGCCGGGTCGTCACCGGGTTCCAGGTGTCGCATCGGAAACGCGTACCCGCCCCAGCGTTTGTTGTTCCAGAGCAAGAATCCGTGTTCCTTGTCATAAATCACCGCCACCGCAACCGTCTTGTGACGCAGTTCTTCCGACATGGATTGCCTTTCCAATTCTGTGCCTCCCATCGATCGTCCCAAACATTTTCCGAACGCGAATCACGCAGATCGCGGCGATTCCGCTCGGCACGAACCGACTGAACACAGGTTCGCTTGTTCCAACAGCAGGCCCATCGTTTCGCTGATGGGTGAGCCGTCGTGGCAGCGTTTCTCGTGAATCTCCTGCTCGGTCAGCCAGCGGTTGCACGAATCGGCATCGACGCGCTGCCGGGCCGCTTCGCTGACCAACCGCACCTCGAACAGCTCCATCACGTAGTGGGTTTCTCGGCGGGCCCCTTCGGACCACGCCGTATAGTCTAAGTGGGCCAGGGGCTGGTCTGCAACCAGGAAGCCCTGGCCTTCGACAATTTCCAGCTCTTCGCCGATTTCACGAATTACGCACTGCCGAAACGATTCGTCGGCGTGCTTGTGGCCTCCGACGAAATGGTAGCACTGCCAGTTGCGATTCCATTGGGCCAACCACAGCGTCTGGCCTTTGTGTTCGCGGCGGATGATGGCGATGGCGGCGGTGGATTCTCGCATACTGGCCTCCCGAACCAAGCACAACGAACCAAGCACAACGAACCAAGCACAACGAACCAAGCACAACGAACCAAGCACAACGACGTACCAACCTACGATGATTCGAGTCTCCCATGCCAGCGGCGTTCAACTTCGCGCTCATACTCGCTGGCGGCAGTGCGGAGCGCAGACTTCGCGGCTTCCACAATCTCGGGCTCGGCATCACGCCGATGGATCATGCGGTTCGAGATGGCCAACTCCGTAGGTAGACGTCGGATAACCAGTTCCTGCAGATCTTCCCGGGACAGCAGGGCCAACGGCATCAGGCCCGCGCAGATCCCCTGTCGCACGAACTCCTTCACACCCGGCCAGCCGCCGGCTTCCTGAACGAACGCCAGTTGCTCGCGTTGGCCCGACATCATTCCTTCGAGCTGCCGGCGAATCCCGGACTCACGGTCCAATCCGGCTAGACGCCACCCGCTCAGCATGGCAACAGGGACGGTCTGCGCAGCCAGTACCGACTGTAACAGATCGCCTTCCGGCGTCCGAAGTCGAGCGATCACGCACAGTGGCAAGCGAGCTAATTCCGTGATCGCCAACTCGATCTTGGCTTCACATGCCCAGCGCACGATCCCCTCGATTTGCAACTTGCTATGGCTGACGAGGGCCAAGTCCAGCGTCCCGTCCACGACCGCCGCGATACGATCCTTGCCGCGCAGCACCCGCGTCTGGATTTCCCAGTCCGGCAACCGTCCGCGCAACGCTGTGACAGCGCGTCCCAAATAGTACTGCGTGGCCGACGAGCCGGCGCCGATCGCCAGGACATTTGGCCGTTGACGCCGCCCGGCCCGAAACTGCCGGAGATGATCGTACTGCCGCAGCAGTCGCTGGACCGTCGGCAACGCTTCCTTGCCAGCTTGTGTCAACTCCACGGCGTTGTCCACCGTGCGAATCCAAGCCGGCGGCTCGCGAAACTGTTTGAGGCGCCGATTCACCACCGGCTGTGTCACCCCCAGATGTTCGGCCGCCGCCGTCTCGGTCCCCTTTTCAGCCACGGCCGCCAAGGCTCGCAGTTCTTCGATGCTCGGATGTTCTGAATGGGCCATGTCGATTGCCTCAAGTTGTTGCCACACCCCCGACTACCACCAGTATCTGCTCTGGATTCCGTTGTTGCCAGATTACAGCCCGCCGAATTCTCGTCACTGCATACGAGTATTGCGCGAATGAATAGCTGGATGGCCAGGCGGTTTCAAGCGGCTCGCAGTTTCCGTATGACTTCAAAACAAGGCCGTTCAGACGCTGGCTGTGAAAGGTACTTGTTTTTGCGGCCGGATCATTGCAGCAGCTGAGCGGTCTGGATAACATGGCGGAAACAAACTCTCCCTGTGGGAGGGGCGCCCGCAAGGGACTGGCGCAGATTGACGACGGCAGGAGGATAGGTACCCCCCAGCGAAGCTCCTTGGTCCTGCATACGCGAGCCCACCATGACTACTTGGACGGTGAAAGCCCAGCGGCACCTTCGCCAATCGCTGGCGGAGGCGATCTGTCACGAGAAGGTTCCTACGAAGAAATCTGCCAGCCGCGACCCCAGCGCCGGTTCGCGGATACGGAGCGACAAGATGCAGCGACTAGACCAGATCTCGCGCAGACGTTTCCCGCCGCGACATCGATCGTGGTTCAGGACCGGCTGCAGGGTTTTCGGCGGCACCCGGATCTGCACATCCTGCTGGTCGAAGTGATCGGACCTGACAAACCCGGCCCGTACCTGGTCAAAATCGGCACGGTCGAAAAGCTACAGCCCGAGATCGATGGCTGGCGTTCCTGTCGGCCCGAAGGATTGCACCACGATCTGGTCTTTTTGCCGTTGAGCGAGCGTTACCGCGAACCCGGTCGCAGCGACCAACGGCTCATGAGCCTGGTCTACGGCGACGCCCAGCAGTTCATTGGCGTCGCGAAGACAGCGCCGTTCGAAGAGGCCGTGCTCAACTCCGTGCGATTCGGCCTGCCCACACCGCAATCGGTCAGCTTCGTGCTGGTGGAGTTGTTCGAACGCATCGGCCATCTCCTGTACGGCCAGTCCTTTGTGGAAGAGCCCGATCGGTCGGGGTATGCCTTGTTTTGGCCACGTATCGACGCGGCCATCGAGAGCTGGAAGACCGTCTCGCCGATTCAAGCCATCCGCGCCGAAGCCAACGTGCTGGTCAATCACGGGGTGAGCAAGTTCTTCGACCCGGTTGACTACCTGGAAATACGTCCGCGAGCAGGTGCCCTGGAAGAAGAACGGCCGCATCGTCCGTCCCCGGCTGTGCAGTCCGCAGAGCGATGGCCTGCCGCCACCTAAAGTCACGGACCTGGTTCCTCGCATGCTGCGGGGCTGCGCGCACGGCGACCTGCACGGGCGGAATATCCTGGTGGGCATCGTCCGCGATCGGGTCTTGTGGCCCACGGTGTTCGACTACGAGGACATGCGCCCCGACAACCTGATCGCCTGGGACTTCGTCAAGTTGGAATCGGAGTTGAAGGTGCGGGCCTGCAGCGAAATCTTCGCACGCCAGGAGCCGCAGTTCCTTCATCAAGTGCGCGATTTTGAAATCCAACTGAACGAGCAGACGGAACGGCATCATCTGGACCACACATGGCCTCTAGTTCAAAACGACGCCGAACCCGCGGAGCGGTTGCGGGCGATCCTGTTGGAACTGCGGCGCATGGCCGCCTTGCACTTGGGGATCTACCGCGGTCGGCCCAACCAGTGGCTCGAGGAGTACTATTTCGTGCTGGCCGGTTACGCGGTCAGCACGGCCCGTTTCAGCAACCTGGAGCGGCGCGAATTGCTGGCGGCCTACGTTTCGGCCGGGGTGGCCGTGTCACGGCTGCCCACTCGTACCGCGCGGCCCAAAGGCAACCCACCTTCAAGCCCTTTCACGCAGACAGTATGCGGAAGCAAGTGGTGCGGCTCCTGTATTGCTTCAACCGGCTTGACATAGCCGCCCAAGGCGAGTTCAAGGAGCTTGATTCGCTGTTTCCGCAGAAGATTCCGCCAAGACAGTAGCAGAATGGAGAATTGACGATGTCTGCTATCTGGAAAACCGTTCGCGTGTTCATCTCTTCCACCTTCCGCGACATGCACGCGGAGCGGGATCATCTGGTGCAGGTTGTGTTCCCCAAACTGCGGCACGAACTGCTTTCAGCGACGAATCCACCTCGTGGACGTGGACCTGCGCTGGGGCGTCACCTCGGAACAGGATGCGCTCTCGGTTTGTCGCGAAGTCGTGGATGAATGTCGGCCGCGGTTTCTCTGCATGCTGGGTGGCCGGTATGGCTGGGTGCCGCCCGGCAAGACACGCTCCATTACGGCCGACGAGGTCCATTACGGGGTGTTGGATCGCGACCTCAAGGATCGCGGTTTCGCCTACTTCTATCTCCGCGATCCGTCAGCCACCGCGGCCATGGTCGAGGTTGCACCGGGAGAGTTTTCGCGAGCCGGCCGGCAGCCACGGCGCTGTCGCCTTGGCTGAACTCAAGACCGCCATCAGCGAGGCCGGTCTCCAGCCGTTCATCTACCGGGCGCAGTGGGATGACCAATCCCGCCGGCTGATCGGGCTGAAGGAGTTTGGCGACCGGGTTTACGCGGACCTCAAGCAGAGCATTGAGCAGGAGTTCGGCCCCACGACGGGGGAGAAACCGGACGAATTCACCGAAGAGAACTCGGCGATGGAGGCGTTCATCGAGGAACGCGTCCAACGCTTCGTGCTGGGCAGCCGCCAGGGGTCTGGAATGAACTCCGGCACCACGCCGAAAGCACGGGCGGGAATGGTTATCTGTGCCTGACAGGCGCAGCAGGCAGCGGGAAATCGGCGTTGCTGGGCAAGTTCTGCCAGGATTACCGGGCAGCCCACCCGCAGGACTTGGTAATCGCGCATTTCGTGGGGGCCAGTCCCGGTTCGACCGATGTGCGGCGGACCTTGCGGTGGTTGTGCCACGAGTTGGTGACCGGCGCTGCGCTGACGGCGGAGATACCGGAAGACCCGGAGAAACTGCGGGTGGCATTCGTGGAAATGCTCCAACAGGCATCCGCCCAGAAACGTGTCGTGATTCTCCTCGACGCCATTAACCAATTCGATTCCACCACTCAGCTTGCGGGTTGGTCGTGGCTGCCCGAAGAACTGCCGGCGACCGCGCGTACCATTCTTTCCACGCTAAGCGGCCCGGCCATGGACAGTTTGAGGCAGCGGCGACGACCACCCCGCTCGATCGAACTCCAGCCTCTGGACGCACCGGACCGGGAAGCCATCATCCGGGAATTCCTCCACCGGTACCGGAAGACCATGACGGACGACCAACTCGCAGCGTTGCTGGCCAAAGCCGACGCCGGCACCCCGTTGTATTTGCTGGTCGCGTTGGAGGAACTCCGCACGCTGGGCACTTACGAGGAAATAACCGACCGCATCACGCAACTGCCACCCGACACCCGGACGTTGTTCATCTGGATCCTGAAACGACTGGAGGACGATGATGGTTTTCGCGACGCTTCCGGCCGAAAGATCGGACGAGAACTGGTATCCCGGGTTGTCTCCTTGCTGGGCGCGAGCCGGCATGGCTTGAGCCAGCAGGAACTTGTTGAACTCCTGTCTCCCGGCGACCCGCAAGGTAACGTGGTCGCCCTCGCGCAACTCCTGCGTCCCTACCTGATGCAACGCGGCGAACTGCTCGATTTCTACCACGGACAGTTCCGAGAAGCTGCGGCGAGCTACTACTTGGCGGCAGAATCACAACGACTCGCGGCGCACGGCCACCTGGCCAGCTTGTGGTGCCTCGTGGTCTTTGACGTCACGACCCTCCGTGCCCCGGTGCTGCACAGAGTCGGCCAGCGGTTCTTCCGCAAAGACTACGGCGTTCTTCGCGCGACCAGCTATGACCGCCTGCAGAATCGACTGCTGGTCTTCTTTGAAGACGTATCCTGTGCGGTCTTGAGCGGTACCCCTCGGGACTTTCTCCAAGGTCGCGAGCACCGTCAGGTCCTTGTCAATCTGCCGAAGCATATTGAGCAGGTCGTTGCCGCGTCCGACGATCGGAGCTTGTACGTTCTGTCGAGCAACGGCAGCGTTACCGGCGTCTCCCTCGACACGTTCCTCGTCGAAGCCTCACTTTGTCCCAGCATCCCGATCCGCAGCATGGCCGACGATCTGATCGTAGGCAATCGCGTGCTCTTGGCAGATGGTGCTAATCGCCTGTATCATTGTCACTTGGAGCGCTGACATGAGCAAATTGGAATGGCTATGCGGGCCGCAGGTTTTCCTTCTTCTCAAGAGCAGGCGAATTCGATCGGCCCTTGGTTACTGCAAGGTAGCTGTCCATTCTGTGCGCAGGTGCGGGTAGGCGGAGAGTGCGAGAGGACTGACTCGTTGAGCGAATGGTGCCAGCGCGGAGACTAATCCGGACTGGTTGCGTTAGGACGGATGTGTCGGGACGGATGGCAGAATAGAGAAGATTCTGTTCGCGGGCCCAGGAAAAACGAGATATCGAGCGGGTTCGAGAGGCGTTCTGGGGTAGATTTGTCGGAGTGCGCAGGGGCGAACGGCCGGAAAGTGCGTTCGCGCTCACCGGAGGGAAGAGAGCGGAGTGGAGCGAAGTGGTCCCCGTGCGGCGCGCGAAGATGATGGGCCGCACGAGGAAGAAGACAGCCGGAAGGGCGTTCCTTCTCAGCCATCTGCGTCGTCCGGCGTCAATCCGCCGGGACCGGAAGGAGGCTGTCCAATATCGACTTGTCTGGGCGTGTCAGGTTCAGCTTGCTTAAGAGGTCCGCAAAGCAACTGCGACCGCGGGCGGACCACCGTTGGACTTCGTCGACTACACTCGCCAAGGTAAAGCTCGGCAAGTATTGCCGGAGGGATTCCAGGACGCTGCTCACCACCGTTTGCCGCCGTGCCCCACGGACCTTCTTGTTCGTCCGCCCCGTCTCGCGGGCCAGCGCGGGGTTACGCAAGACCTGTTCGACAGGATTATTCGTACCCGGCACGGGAATCGTTTCCCCGCGAGGTGTTTCCACGGCCGGGGCGGTGACAAACGTGAACAACTGATCGCTCCGCATTAACTTGATCAACTCATTGCAGAGCAAACGGTACTCGTCCTCCGGCCCTTCCAGCGGCGGAAGATCCGCGAACCACATCGGCCCGCACAACTCCACGATTTCGTTCTCCAGAGCATCCACTTTCCGTGCCCGTCCTGCATCGCTCAGGCGATCTGCGCAGCCTTGGAGGCGAATCGCATCCGGTGCTGGATCGCCCCACGAGACATTGTTCCGGGCAAGGAGTGGGGCGAAGGGATTATCGATGGAATTAACCAGTGTCGAGTCATGATCTTGATTTTCTCGTCAAACTCGAATCAATCGAAACAGGTCAGCCGGGAAATCGAGCGTGCAGTGGCCAGAGGATTGTTCGTGGTTCCCTTTCGCATTGAGGATATTTCGATGTGCAAAACCATGGAGTACTTCCTCAGCAGCCCGCACTGGCTGGATGCAATCACACCACCGCTGGAAAGACATCTCCAGATCCTTGTACGCACTGTGAAGTCTTTGCTTACCCCCCCGCTAACCGGCGACGCAGCACTGGCGGCTGAAAGCGCTGTGCCGCCCGCTGCTGCAGCCGGCTCCGCAACCGCCGGAGTCCGCGTGCCGACGACATTTCCATTCTGGCACGCGATCTGGACC
>Ga0366818_10081_pt2 | contig 38282 bp, 39 predicted proteins | sample TotcelFGM3001N14_FD_207090 | JGI IMG/M metagenome (GOLD analysis project Ga0366818, IMG submission 207090) | Enriched cells from coal bed in the Powder River Basin, Montana, United States - Total cells FGM rep3 HSBNCT.FGM.300.1.N14 ...
GTTCTGGCCCCGCCTGACGCAGGGCCCGCTCGAGGGCCAGGATGAACGTCTGTGCGCTGACAGGCTTGCGGATATATTCGCTGGCCCCCAGCGAGAAGGCGAGCTCCTCTTGGGTGAGAATGCTGCATACCACGATGGGCGCGCCGCTGGTGAGCGGGTTCTGGCGCAGATGAGCGAGCACTTCCCATCCGTCTACGTGAGGCATCATCACGTCCAGCACAATGATCTTGGGATGCGTTCGCGCGGCAACCTCCAGGGCTTGCGGCAGGCGCTCGGCGGCAGAGATGTGAAAGGGCGTGCCCGCCACATAGCGCCGCAAAAGGCGCACTGTGTCCTCGTTATCTTCGATCACCAGCACAGGCACACCCTGAGGGGGAGGCAGCGAGACCACCGCCAGAAACGCGGACTCTTGGACCGTAGCCTGTAAGAGCGCCCCACAGCGCACCGCAAGGTGGCGCGCCATCGCGATGGCGTCTGTGCAGGCTTGGCCGCTTTTGCGCGTTGGCTCGGCCAGAGCGGCGCCGATCTCGATCAGAGCTGCGCCGTTGGCAGGTCGGGCGGTCACTGTCACAGGGCTGGCAGCCGCATGACATATTGCCGCTGTCAGCAGCTCGAGGATCATCTCGCGCAAGGCCACAGGTTGCATGGTGACGCTGACCGATTGCTTTGGCAGGTTAAGCTGCACGGCGATTCCGCGCGCCTGAGCCAGGTGCTGCGCAACACCGATCACTTCGCCAAGCATCGCCCCGATATTCACCTCGCAAACGGTCACATGATCGTCGAGCCAGGCAAGCTCCTCAAGAGCGCCCTCGCCCACCGCCAGATCAACCTCACCGGCAGAGGGGGCATCGCCAGAGGACAGGCTCACCAGGCGCGGGCAAAGCTGCTGCGCCAGCACTTCGGCAGCCCGGCGCTCTTCGCGTCGCAGATGGCGCACGCTGAGCCCGAGTTGCCTGGCGACTTCGATCTGACCGACTTGCTGGAGATAACGGTATTCGAGGATCTCATGCAAGCGCCACGCACCTGCTTCAGGGGGCACATCGCCGGCAGGTCGAAGGGCGCGGATCGCCTCTGTGATGAGCTGTCGGAGTTGAGAAGCAGCATGAGGAGCGTCGGTCAGGCCAAACGCCTCGACCAGCGGGTTAGCGCGTAGCGCTTGTGTGTCATAGAGCTGGCGCAGGGCGGCTTGCAGAGCCCTGATGACGTCCTCGTCAGAGCGCATGTCCCCTCCATGACCTTTCGGCGTCCCCCTCAACTGCCACAGATGGCTCATCACATGATACTATTATAGACAAGTGAGGATAACCCTCAAGCTCGTTCGCCAGTAGGCTCGCCACAATTATTGCTCGGCCGAGAACCGTTAGCACAACGCACCCAGGCCGACAGCTCCTCAACAAGATAGACAACCTGGCTCCGTTCAGCCCACACGCGCGCCGCAGGCGCCCCGAGTTGGTGATTGGGATCTCATGGCAGAGATCCTGTGGAACATCGAAAGGAGAGTCGGCATGAACGTCATCGACCGGTACAAGTATCTCCGTGTAGTGGACGTGGTGGACGCGCTGGATGGCATCGGGTACTTTGACTATGGCCTCATGGACCCGGAGGTCCGGCCCCTCTGGCTGGGCATGAAGTTCTGGGGCCCGGCTGTCACGGTGCGCTGTGTCCCCTCCAACCGCCCCATGTGGAAGCTCGACACCACCGAAGACATCGTCCGCGACCACATGCACTGGTATACAAAGTACCCCCCCAAGTTCAGGCTCAATGACTTTCTCACGCCCGGTTGCGTGGTGGTCATGGACACCGGCGGGTCCAAAGAAGTCGGCTACTGGGGCTCGAACAACTCACTGGATGTGATCGCGCGCGGGGCCGTGGGCATCATCACCGATGGGAACTGCCGCGACACCTATGAAGTGGCCCTACAAAAGACGCCGGTGTGCTGCCGCAGGCGCGGCCGCCCCATCATCCCCGGACGCATCATGGAAGTCGAGGCCAACACGGTCATCGCCTGCGGCGGCGTGCAGGTGGCCCCTGGCGACATCGTGGGCTGCGACGATGACGGCATCGTCGTCGTGCCTCAAGACCTGGCTGAACAAGTCGCAATCCATGCTGCCGCGGTATTGCTGGCCGACATGCGCGGCCGCCGTCGTCTGTACGAGCGGCTGAGCATGCCCATGGACGAGACGGTGGATGTTGAAAAGGTCGAAGCGTACTACGCCCAGTTCGAGTAGGGATGCCCTTGGCCCGCGGCGAGAGTGCCTCGCCCCTCCCGTTCAAAAGGAGACGGATGAACGTCATCGATCGGTTCAGGTATCTTCGTGTGGTGGACGTGGTGGATGCCCTGGATGGCATCGGCTACTTTGACTATGGCTTGATGGACCCAGAGGTCCGGTCTCTCTGGCTGGGCATGAAGTTCTGGGGCCCGGCCCTCACCGTGCGGTGCGTCCCCTCCAACCGCCCCATGTGGAAGCTCGACACTACCGAAGACATCGTGGCAGACCATGCCCGTTGGTACGCCAGGTATCCCAACCCGGTTCGTCTGGGTGACCTGGTCACGCCGGGCTGTGTCATAGTCATGGACACGGGCGGATCGAAGGAGGTGGGCTACTGGGGCTCGAACAACTCATTGGGCATGATCGCCCACGGCGCGGTGGGAATCATCACTGATGGAGAGTGCAGAGACACCTACGAGGTGGTGCTGCAAAAGACCCCCATCTGCTGCCGCAGGCGTGGACGCCCCATCATCCCAGGGCGCATCATGGCGGTAGAGGCCAACACAGTCATCGCTTGCGGTGGCGCCCAGGTGGCCCCCGGTGACATCGTCGGCTGCGACGATGACGGCGTCGTGGTGGTGCCTCAGGACTTGGCCGAAGAGGTCGCCATTCATGCTGCAGCGGTGCTGCTGGCCGACATGCGCGGCCGCCGCCGCCTGTACGAGCGACTGAATATGCCCATGGACGAGACGGTGGACGTGGAAAAGGTCGAGGCCTACTACGCCCAGTTTTCGTGAGACAACAACCGTCGGGGGTGAGGCGCACTCACCCCCGGCCAGACTTGAGGAGACCCATGAGCGTCATCGATCGGTTCAAGTACCTCCGCGTGGTCGATGTGGTAGATGCGCTCGATGGCATCGGCTACTTTGACTATGGCCTGATGGACCCGGAAGTCCGGCCCCTCTGGTTGGGCATGAGATTCTGGGGCCCGGCGCTCACCGTCCGCTGCGTACCCGCCAACCGCCCCATGTGGAAACTCGATACCACCGAAGACATCGTCAACGATCACGGCTTGTGGTATCAGCGCTACCCCGCGCCTATCAACATCGGCAAGATCCGTGACCTGGTGACCCCCGGCTGCGTCATTGTCCAGGATGTGGGCGGCAGCCCCGAGACCGGGTACTGGGGCTCGAATAGCGCTCTGGGCATGATTGCCGCAGGAGCAGTCGGGATTGTCACCGACGGCGAGTGCCGCGACACGTACGAGGTGTGCCTGCAAAAGACACCCGTGGTCTGTCGGGCGCGCGCGCGCACCATCATCCCCGGACGTTTGATGGAGATCGAGGCCAACACCGTCATCGCCTGCGGCGGCGCCCAGGTGGCGCCGGGCGACATCGTCGGCTGTGACGATGATGGCGTGGTGGTGGTGCCTCAAGACCTGGCCGAGGAGGTGGCCATCCATGCAGCGGCCGTGCTGCTGGCTGATATGCGTGGCCGTCGCGGGCTCTACGAGCGACTGGGCATGCCCATGGATGAAACCGTCGATATCGAGAAGGTCGAAGCGTATTACGCCCAGTTCTAGTAATCGCTGGATTGGCTCGCTCGACGGCCAAGCACCGTACAAATGTGCTGATTTGAGTAAGAAAGGAGCAAGCGCCTATCACCCAACGCATCGTCCGTTCGTGGGATCATCTTCGGTCGGTTTTGCTGAGTCAAAGGAGATGAGCATGTTGACCAAAAAGATCTCTCGCCGTGATCTGCTCAGGATGTCTGGCCTGGGCATTGGGGCGGCTATCCTGGCCGCCTGCCAACCCAAGGTCGTCGAAAAGATTGTCGAGGTGGAAAAGGTCGTCACCCAGATTGTCAAGGAAGAGGTCATTGTCGAGGGCACGCCCAAGATCGTCGAGAAGGTCGTGGAGAAGGTGGTGGAGGCCGCTCCCAAAGAGCGCATCGAGATCAACTTTGCCACGCCCGGTGGGTTAGGCCTCGAACGCACCATGTACACCAACTTTGTGTACGCGTTCATGGAAGAGAACCCTGACATCAAGGTGAATATCAGCTTTGAGTCATGGGCCGACTATATGACCAAACTGCCGACGATCCTGGCGGCTGGCATGCCCCCCGACGTCTGCCACTCTCACTGGACCATCGCGATGGACTATATCTACAACGGGGCGTTCATCGACCACATGCCCTACATGGAGCGCGATGGCATCAAGCGCGAGGACTTTATCCTCGAGCTGATGGACGAGTTTGAGCATGGTGGCAAGCAGTACATGCTTCCCAAAGATAGCGCCCTGTACGGGTGCTATTACAACAAGGACATGTTCGATCTGTATGGCGTCGAATACCCCAAGCTCGACTGGACCATCGACGACTTTGTGCAGACCGCCACGCTGATGACGCGCGACGACCAGGGGCGTCCGGCCAATGATCCGAATTTCGACAGGACCAAGGTCAAGAACTTTGGCTGCGCGTTCATTGACCCAACCTTTGCAGGCGACATTCCGGCGGGCTTTACCAACGCCTTTGGCAAGCATTGGTTCGAGCCGGACATGATGACCAGCAACTTTGACAGTGACGCGATCATCGCGTACTGGGAGCTCACGCGGCAACTGCGTTGCGTGATCAACGCAATGCCCACGCCAGCCCAGGCGGTTGGCCAGGGCGACCTGTGGCGCAACGCTCAACTGGTGGCCATGAAGTTTGACCATCAGCAGAACACTTTTTTTGCCAAGCAAGAGTCTGTGCAGTTCAAGTATGACGTGAACCCGCTCCCCGGCGGGCCCAACGGCCAGTTCTCGCCAGCGGCGTGCTCCGCCTTTGGCGTAACCGCCAAGGCCCCGCGCATGGAGGAGGGCTGGCGCCTGCTCAAGTTCCTCACCAGCGAGGAGACACAGCGCTGGATCGGCGAGCAAAAGCGCTGGAGCGTGAACCGCCCCAATATCATGGATGCCATTCTGCCCACCGACGGCATCCCCGAGCACTATCCTGATGTGCACGTCCTGCCCTGGTCAGAAGGCTACACCGGCAACTTGAAGCGCATCGCCATGAAGGCCCCGGTCGGCATGGGCAAGCTCAAGACGCTGTACTCGACATACCTGGACCCGATTTTGACCTGCGGGTCTGAGGATGTCGCGGGCGCTGCGAGAAACATGAAGATCGAAGGTGACAAGGTGCTCGCTGAGGCCGACTGGTAGTCGTCACGCTGGGCTGACCGGCGCGCGAGGGCGCCATCGCGCATGAATATGGAGGCACTGCTCTGCCCCTGGTGACGACGGGGCAGAGCAGTCTCCCCGGTCAGTTCAGGTCTCCGCCCTTTTGGGCGTGCTGCAACGACGTTGCGCAAGTTAGTGCTCGGAGGTGATAAAACCGTGACCACTCTATCCAGCGCGTCCACGGAAGGCGCGCCTCTGTTAGGGCAGCGGAGACGGCCTCGCTCCAGGCTTGTCATGCGTGAGGCAGTCGACGGCTATCTGTTCATCCTACCCTGGCTGCTGGGTTTTGTCATCTGGACGGCCGGCCCCATGCTGGCTTCGGCTGTGCTGGCATTCACGCGCTATAACCTTTTCACCCCCCCGACCTGGATTGGGCTCGATAACTTTAGAAAGCTGTTCGGCGACAGAATCGTGTGGCTGTCGCTCTGGAACACCGCCTACTACACCTTCCTCAGTGTTCCCCTGCGCCTGGTTGTCTCACTGATCCTGGCGCTGTTGTGCGTGCAAAAGATTCACCTGACAGCCTGGTTCCGCACCTTTTTCTACCTGCCGTCTGTCACGCCCGCCGTGGCCATGGCTATCGTCTGGTTCTGGATTCTGAACCCTGACATCGGCCTCGCCAACACGGTGCTCAGGGCTTTTGGCCTGCCCCCCTCGAACTGGATCTGGGATCCCAAGACCTCCAAAAGCACCTTTGTGCTGATGCAGCTCTGGGGCGCCGGCGGCAACACCATGGTGATCTTCTTGGCTGGCCTCCAGAATATCCCGCAGTCACTGTACGAGGCGGCGCAGATTGACGGGGCCAATAGCTGGGCGCAGTTCAAGAACATCACCGTGCCCATGCTGTCGCCCGTTATTCTGTTCAATTTGGTGATGGGCATCATCGGCTCTTTCCAGGTGTTCACCGGCGCCTTCTTGATGACGGGGGGCGGCCCGGCCAACTCGACTCTATTCTCTGTACTGTACATGTACCGCCTGGCATTCGAGCAGTTCGAAATGGGCTTTTCGTCAGCCTTTGCCTGGTTGCTGTTCCTGATCATCCTGGTCTTTACCGTGCTTCAACTGCGCATGTCCGAATCGTGGGTCTATTACGAGGGAGGGTGATCGTGGTGACAACGGTAACGAGGTCCCATAGGGCGGGCGGCGTCGCCCTGCAGCGAGGCGGCCAGCACCGCACGTGGTCGTACTATCTCAAAAAGCTGCTGCTCTATGCCATCATGATCGGGCTCAGCGTCACGTTCATGGTTCCGATGGTCTGGATGGTCTCGACATCGCTCAAGCTTCAGGGGCAGGTGTTTGCCCACCCGCCTATCTGGATTCCCAAGCCGATCATGTGGTACAACTATGTTGAGGTGCTGCAGGTGGCGCCGCTCTTGCGTTGGCTTGGCAACACCACTGTGGTTACCGTGGCGGCCACGATCGGCACGATCATCTCCGCCTCCATGGTGGGCTTTGGTTTTGCGCGGCTACGCTTTCCGGGTCGGGGCGTGCTCTTTGGCCTGCTGCTGGCGACCATGATGCTGCCCGGCATCGTGACCATGATCCCAACGTTCATCATGTTCAAGTCGCTGGACTGGCTCGATACCTTTCTCCCGCTGATTGTGCCATCGTTTTTTGGTGGCGGCGCGTACAATATCTTTCTGGTTCGGCAGTTCTATCTCACCATTCCCACCGATTTTGACGATGCTGCACGCATCGATGGCGCCAACAACTGGACGATCTGGGCGCGCATCATGTTGCCGCTCAATGCCCCGGTGCTGACCGCTGTCGCCATCTTTTCCTTTGTGGGGCACTGGAACGAGTTCATGGGGCCCTTGATCTACCTCTTTAGCGAAGACAAAAAAACGCTGGCGCTGGGCTTGCGCGCCTTTGTTGACCCTTATCTGGCGTCTTATCACCTCAACATGGCCGGCGCCATGTACCTCACGCTGCCCATGGTGATCATCTTTTTCTTTGGCCAGCGATACTTTTTGAGGGGCGTCGTGATGACAGGCATCACTGGACGCTAGGCTGCCCTGAAAGGGCCGAGGAACGTGGAGAGTGTGCAACGGTGGCCGTCGGTTTCGATGGGCATGCCGGGTGCGCATGCGCTGCAGTCCAGGGCTAAAGAGCGCTTACATTCACAGCTAGGCCAATCGCTGTCGGAGCGACCAGCGCCAAGGAGTAGACACGGTGGCAGTGCCAGAGTATCACGTCTGGGAAAAGGTTGAGATCACTCTAGAGGCCGAACGCGACTATGCCAATCCTTACACCGAGGTGGAGGTTTGGCTTGACCTGTGCGGCCCGAGCGTCGACAAGCGAGTGTACGGATTCTGGGACGGCGACCACACTTTTCGCGTACGTGTGGTGGCCAATGGCGCGGGCGAGTGGTCCTGGACGAGCGGATCCAACCAGCAGGATGCAGGACTCAACGGGCAGAGCGGCGCTTTTGAGGCGGTAGCCTGGAGTCCGGCCGAACTCGAGGCCAACCCCTGCCGACGGGGCTTTTTGCGAGCGACGCCCAACGGGCACGGGCTGGAATACGCGGATGGAACCCCCTGCTTTTTGGTAGGCGACACCTGGTGGGCCGTGCCCACATACCGCTATCGCTGGTGCGACGATGATTCTGAGCGTGCCATCGGGCCCGACATGGGGCTCAAAGACATGGTGCGCTTCCGCAAGGCGCAGGGTTACAACTGCATTGCGATGATCGCCGCCTTTCCCAATTGGGCCAATGATGGCCAGCCGGCGCGCATTCAGTTGCCGGATGGCTCTTTCCTGCGCTCAGCGTGGCGGCAGGCAGGAACCAACAGCGCCAAGGATATGCACAATGAGGGCGGTCGGCCCTTTATGTTTCCGGGGCTTGTGCCCGGCTATGAGGACGTCTATCCCGATATTAATCGCATCAATCCGGCCTATTTCCAGGCCATGGATCGCAAGATCGATTACCTGAACCAGGAGGGGATCATTCCTTTCATCGAGGCGGCGCGACGCGATGGCATGAGCGCGTGGCAGGCCTTTTACGGCTGGCCCGAGCCGTACGCGCGTTATCTACAATATCTCTTTGCGCGCTATCAGGCGCACAACGTCATCCTCAGCCCGATCCATTTCGATTCGGGCCACGCCACCATCTCATCGCGGGACTATAACGCGCCGGCCAACGCTGTTGTCAGCAAGGGCATCCCCGCCTTTGGCACGCTCCTTTCGTGCAACGCCGCCGGATCGAGCCTGAACAACTTTGGCAATTCTGATGAGGCGCCCTGGCTCACCCTGCACCAGATCGGCAATCGGCGCCACCACAACAGCCATTGGTTTCTGACAGAGATATATCACGAGTCAGCTCCAGCCAAGCCCGCGCTGAACGGTGAGCCTGTCTATGATGTCCTCAGCGCGCCCTATGACGTGGGGTGGCCGCCGGGCATCATCCCAGGCACCGAAGAGACGGCTCGCTACTGCCGCTCTGGCCACTATGGCAGCTTTCTATCGGGCGGGCTCGCCGGCGAGATTTATGGCGCCGGCGGCTTGTGGGGTGGCGATATCGAGCCTGAGGCTCCCTACAAGATGTGGGACAGCCTCGTGTGGAAGTCTGGCGCCGAGATGACCCATTTTCGCGATTTTGTCTGGTCAGAGGGTCGGCGCTTTCAAGACCTCGTGCCGGACGCCGAACTTGTGGAGCCCAATCGCACCTATCAGTTGCAGGGCAATCTCGGTTGGGCTTATTGCGCCCGCACCCGCGAGCGCGACCTGTTCATGGTTTACTTTGAGGCCGGCTGCCCCGCCGTTCGGCTACGTGGGGCTGCCTATTTGGGCCGTTACCAGGCGCGATGGTTCGATCCGCGCGATGGCATCTGGGGAGAGCCTTTCGAGTTGCAGGCCACCGCTGAATGCGAGATTGACCTGGCGGCCAAGCCCAGCGAAGATGACTGGGCCCTGAAGCTGTGCCAGATCACGCCTTACTGATCGGGCGCGTCGCTCTATGTTGTGGGTCTGTCACTTGCGGCGGGGCAAGCCGGAAGGAGGCATGCTATGTGGCGCCATGTGCGGCTAATCACACTCATCCTGCTGCTCAGCGTGGGACTGGCGGCCTGCAGCAGTCAAGAACTGCCTGGTGGCTGCCCGCCCAGCTGCTCTGGGCTCTATCTCTACCAGTACAAGTTGAACAATGCGAACCTGGCTGGCGCTGACTTGAGCAAGGCCGACCTGACTCGCGCCACGCTCGTCAACGCCAACCTGAGCGGCGCCGATTTGCGTGGCGCGATCATGCCATACACGGATTTGGAGGGGGCCAACTTCACCAATGCCGATCTCAGCGGCGCTGACCTAAAGTTCGCCAAGCTCAAAGGGGCCGACCTCACGGGCGCCAACCTGGAGGGCGCCAGTCTCTTGAGCGCAACCTACCGACCCTCAACCAGGTGGCCGGAGGGGTTCAATTATCGCGGCGCCGGAGCCGTGCTGCTGCCGACCGACTGACCCTCAACCCGCAGGAGAAAACACACCCTTGCCCACATCGACTCGCACGCTCAGCCTCGACGGAGCATGGCAACTGGCACAATGTGCCGGGGTGTCGTGCGACGGATTGCCCGCCTGCGATCATATGGGCTGGATGGCGGCGGCTGTGCCGGGCGCTGTGCACTATGATCTGGTGCGCGCTGGCCGCCTGGATAACCCCCTGGCCAGCCGGCAGGCCGCTGCCAACGCCGCCTGGGTGGCAGATAGCGATTGGCTCTACCGGCACACCTTTGTCTTGCGCGAGGCCGTGGGACGAGATACGCGGCCGATCCTGACCTTCCAGAGCCTCGACACCTTTGCCGATATCTGGCTCAACGGCGTGCTGGTGGGCTCCAGCGCCAACATGTTCCGCTCGTGCTGTCTGGCCATCGACCCGACGCTTTTTCGCCGGGGCGAGAACACGCTGCTGGTGCACGTCAAGGCGCACCAGCGCGTGCTAGCCGATGCGATGCCTGATTCAGCGCGTATTGCCGTCGGCCCCCATTCCACGGCGCACCGCGACCGCTCGCTGATCCGCCGCTATCAACGCAGCTACAACACCAGTCTGCTGAACCTGGGCGAGAACGTCATCGGCATCGGCATCCCCGGCCACGTGAGCTTGTCGCTGCACCCCAACACCTACATCGCCGACTTTTGCCTCGTCACGGATGCGCTTGAGACCGACACGGCCGCTGTGCGCGTGCTGGCGCGCCTGGGCGGCGAGGTGACCGACGCAACGTTGGAGGTCATGCTGTATGAAGATGGCGCTGAGGAAGCGTCCGTCACGGCGCTCGCCCCGCTATTGCAGGGGCAGGCAACGTGCAGCCTGAGCGTGCCCAACCCCCGGCTCTGGTGGCCGGCCGGGTATGGCGAGCCGCACCTCTACCGGCTGGAAGCGCGCCTCTGGTGCGAGGGCCGGGTTGCCCACGCACTTTTACGGCGCGTCGGCATCAAAACAGTGGCGCTGGCCAGGGAGCTGCCCAATGGCCGCCCGACATTCCAGGTGCGCGTCAACGGGTGTGACGTCTATGTGCGCGGCGGCAACCTCATGCCCATTGACGCCATTCGGGGCATGAGCACAGCAGAAGATTATGAGCGCATGCTACAGCTCACGGTCAATGCCAATATGAATCTGATCCGCCTGTGGGGCGGCGGGTTGCCAGAAGACGGGCACTTTCTGGACCGCTGCGATGCGCTAGGCGTCATGGTCTGGCAGGACTTTTTATACCATTCCAGCACCTACCCTGACTATGATGCTGGCTTTCTGGCTGAGGCGGAGGCGGAGGCTGCCGATATCATCGCCAAGATGCGGCCGCACGCCTGCCTGGCCGTTTTGTGCGGCGGCAATGAGCAGCAACAGGGCTGGGATGAGTGGGGCTGGAAGCAAGAGATGGATCGGTTCTATGGGGAGCGCCTGTTCAACGAACTACTGCCGCGTGTGTGCGCCGACCTCGCGCCCGAGATCCCCTATGTGCCGAATTCGCCGCACGGCGGCGTCGGCGGGCAGTCGCCAGTGATCGGCGACACCCACACCTGGGGCAACTATTACAACGCGACCAAGGACCCGCTTTTTGTCACCGAGACTTGCTGGATCTATGACTCGTACTCGCGCCCCGAGACGCTTCACGAGTCCATGGGCCTTGACGTCGACGCCCTGGCCGAGCGCGGCTGGCCGCGGCGCTGGCGCGAGCTCACCGGTCTGTCGCTCTATACCAAGTTCCCGTTCACCCACTGTTATGACATCGCAAACCTGCAAGGCTATCTGCGCGCTCTGGAAATAGAACAGCTTGAGGCAGACTATCAGTCGCTGGCCTATCTGCGCTTTCGCAGCCCCTCATGCAACGGGCTGGTCTATTGGCCACTCAACAAGGGCGGGCCCTTGTTCGGCTTTGGGTGTATCGACTATGCCGGGCGGCCGCTGATGGCCTACTATGCGGTGCAGCGCCTGTTCGCCGATGTCGCCCTGCACCTATACCGCGATGCCGCCGACATTCGCATAGTGGCCGCCAATGCCACCATTGCGCCGGTCGTCGGCGTGCTCAGAATCTGGCAGATGACGTCGTCCGGACGGGTGCGAGGCTACTGGGATCTGCCCACGGTCATTGCCAGCGGCAATAGCGTGCGTTTGTTCGACATGGGCGGCCTGTACGATGCGGTCATCGACCGTGGTCGCGAATGGGTCTATGCTGAGTTCGCCGTCGGTGGAGCGGCTGTGGCCAGCGCGCAGCTTTTCTTTTGCCCATTGGCAGAGCTCCAGATCGAGCCGTGCACGTTGACGGTGGCCGCACATACGCTGGGGCCTGGGCGCTGGCGGCTGGATGTGGCCACCACGGCGCCTACGCCGCTGATTGAGATCGAAGCGGACCAGCGCGTGATGTACAGCGACGACTACTTTGGCCTGATCCCTGGCATCAAGAAACAGGTGTTTGTCACTGCCTTGGGCGATGCGCACGCAAAAGAGATCCGCGTGACGCTGTCGGGGTGGGATCGCAGCGACAGCGCGTCCGTCACGTTGACCTGATCAGTACACGCTGGTCAGACCAGAACCCGCGCTTGAAAAGGGGGCTTTATGCTCGTGCTTTCCACGCAGTATTTTGGCGACAAAGATGCTGCCCGACTGGAGGCGGCCGGCTGCACCTATCGGTTTGTAGAGCCCGGAGGCGATCCGCACGGCGCCAGCTCAGACCAGTTTCTCGCGGGAATCTACGCCCTACCGGAGGAGGTGCGCTGTAAAGCGGTGGTGCTCGTCGCCCCCTGCTTTCACGTGACGGCGCGTCTGCTAGAGGCCTTGCCCAACCTGCGTTGGGTGCACCATCCCGGCGCGGGCGTCAACTCGGGCGAGTTTTGGACGCAGTGGGACATGTTGGACGCGCACAAGGTGGTGGTCACCACGGCCAAAATCCATGCCACCCCCATCTCCGAGTGGATCGTAGCAGTCATGCTGGCGCTGGCCAAAAACCTCAAGCGTCAGGCCGAACGCCAAAAGGCGCGCATTTATCACGATGAGGAACGACTGCCGAACATCATACTGGAGGGCAAGACCGCCCTGGTCATCGGCACGGGGCACGTGGGCGCTGAGGTCGGACGCAAGCTCAAGCTCGCATTTGAGATGATCACGCTGGGCATTAACAGCGATGCCCGCCCGGTGCCTTACTTTGACGAGATGCACACGCTGGCCGCCCTCGATGAATTGCTTCCACGCGCGGATTTCGTGATCTGTGCCAGTGTGCTGGTCGAGGCCACCCGGGGCATGATCGACGCTCGCCGATTGGCACTGATGAAGCCGGGCGCCTATATCCTCAATCCATCCCGAGGCAGCCTGATCGTGGAGCAAGATTTGGTGGCTGCGCTACGGACGCGGCGCATCGCTGGCGCAGGGCTAGACACGTTTGAGGTTGAGCCGCTGCCCGCTGATAGCCCGCTGTGGGACCTGGACAACGTTGTGCTAACGCCGCACTGCTCTGGCGGTAGGCCCGACTACTCGACGGCTGTCATGGGCCGACTGCTGGCCAATCTGGACGCCTTTCGCGCTGGCCGGCGCGATCAGATGAGCGAGGTGGCCAACATCAAGAGGTACTAGCGGGTGCGCTCTGATGCATCCGCCGATGCCAGCACTAGCATTGAGAGTCTTTCGGTCGAAGCCGAGGCTCAAAGAGCGCAACGTCGGCCTCAGCCTCTCCACCCGATTGGGGTCAGCTTCTTGCTGGCACCATACACACATAAATTCAAGGAGCCATGTTATGAGTCGCATCATCCGTGATATTCAGCGCGCCCCGGCCGACATGATCGCCGCCTTTGCCCCGCTGGGGGCAGCCACCATCTACGAGTCCAACGAGCAGTCGGGCGCTATGGATCACACCATCCGCCCCAATGGCTGGGGCCAGCACATGTGCGGCAGCGCCCTCACGGTGCGTTGCTTTCCCGCCGACAACCTGATGCTCCATGCCGCCATCGCCATAGCTCAGCCGGGCGATGTCATCGTCGCCGACGTGGGCGGCCTGCTCGACGCGGGCTATTGGGGCGAGATCACCACCGTGGCGGCCATGGCCAAGGGCGTCGCGGGCCTGGTCATCGCCGGTGGCACGCGCGACCGCGAGGTGATCGTCAAGCGTGGCTTTCCCGTCTGGTCGTCGGCCCTCTGCATGCGCGCCACGGTGAAAAAGAATCTGGGCTGGATCAACCACCCCGTCTCTGTCGGCGGCGTGACCGTCAACCCGGGCGACCTGGTGCTGGGCGACGATGATGGCGTAGTGGTGGTAGCGCGCGAGCGCCTGGCCGAGGTGTTGGCTCGCGCCCAGGCCAAAGAGGCCAGCGAAGCGGAAGTGATGCGCCGCCTGCAAGAGGGCGAACTGACCCTCGATATTCTCGGCTTTCGCCAGGCGCTCACCGACCTGAACGTGACGCTGTAGGCCTGAGGCGAGAGACGGGAATAGGAAATGACCACGGAAAACACGGAATACACGGAAAAAGGAGGCAAAGTAGATGACCGTCAGCGCTGCGCGGTGGCATCTGTTCCCCCTTCCGTGACTGCACTGCAAGAACGGGCTTTTCAGGTGCCCAAGCGCGCTTTAGCGGGCATGAGAAGGTGACCAAGAGCGCGAGACAGGGCAAAAAAGAGCAAGATAGGTTCCGATTCGGCCACTGCTGCCCCTGGGGCCCCCACGGGAGCCAACTGCGGCGGTCTTGGGGCGTTCAGGTGGCGTGCAATGCGTCGTACATTCACCATCGCTGCGGCTGCCACGAACATGCAGGTGACGCGGAACAGGCCCCGCACGGGCAGCTTGCTGGCCGGGAAGTGATGTTTCAGCGAACGCATGGTGGCCTCAACCGCAGGGCGGAGGTGTTTGGGCGCCTGGCGCTCGGCCAGGCAGCGCCGTCGTCGCTCGGCCCGGTCATAGTCCTGAAGACTAAAGCTCAGCCGATAGCCCCTGCCGCGTTTTCCACGGCAACGCCCGGTGGCATAGCAGTTGCAGGTCTGGCACACCGCACCATCCCACCGGGCAGTGAATCGTTGACTGCGACTGCGCCCCAGCAGGATCGTTTGTCCTCCTGGGCAGCTCATGCGCTGAGGCGTCCCGGCAGCATCGGTGGCGATGGTAAAGTCCAACAGCGTCAACCGGTTGGGGCGGGGATCGCGCCCCAACATGTCGGTCGGCACTTGCACCACCTGCTGCGCGCGCAAGGCTTGATCGACTTCCGCACTACAGTAGCCCGCATCAGTGATCACCGTCTCGACGCCGGTGCGCGCTTTGAGGCTGGCCAACCCGGCGCACAAGAGGGTCGTGTCCTGAACGTTATTGGGCGCCACCTGTACTTGGATGATCAACTGCAATTCGTTCTGCGGATCGCACGTCTCGCTGGCGCTGCCCACATACCCTTTGTAGACCCGCCGCGCCTTTTGGCGGTAGGTCGCCTCCAGATCGTCCAGTGATTGCAGGCACCCCGCAGGTAGTTCGGCATTCGTGCGCGCGCTGATCTTGGCGCCCTTGGCCTGATAGTTCTCCTCAAAGAAGCGCTGCGCCACCTGATAGCTCACTGCTGACTCATACTTGGGCGCCAGCTCGGCCAGCAGCCAGTGCAACGCTTGGCCCACTTCCCGCAAGTGGGCGCGCGTCGCCTCCTGGCCTTTGACCCGATACACGTACTGATATGCCTCCCGCTCCACAAACGGCTCCAACCTGGCAGCGTAGGCGGCGCGCTCCCCTTCGTCCAGCAAGCGATATAGCCGTTGCACCGCCTCCACCGCTAGCTGCAGGCGGCTCGCGTCGCGTATGTTGCTGGCGATCTGGGTGCTGTCCAGCCGTTGATAGCCCGTGCGCACCCCCCACGCCGCCACCTGCTGGTCTGTCAACGCCTCAAATACCTCCGTCAGCAGGTTGACCCCTTGCTCTTGGTGGTAACAGGCCAACCGTTGCCGAAAATGGTACAGCGTCCGCAGGGCAAAATCCCCCTCCCCAAGATCCTGGTACCCTAGAGCGTAGCGCACCTGCAGGTTGAAGGTGAACGCGTCGTACAGCTCTTCATCGCTCCACCCAAAACCCGCCTTCAGCAGCTCCAATCCTACCAGCACATTCACCGGCGTGTTCGGCCGCGAGGGACAATCCGCGTACAGCACCGCAAACGTCTCCTCGCTGATCCGACAAAAACACTGCTCATAGAAGACGCCTGCCCAAGAGCCCACCAAGCGCTGGCGCTGCTTCTCCGGCAAGCTCTGGATATCGCTCAGCAATGGTGATTGTAGATGGCTCTGGTTCTTGACGAACATCCTGCGCTCCCTGGAATAGGATAAGTGCCAGTCTATCCCCAAGATCAGATGCCCTCAACTCGTTTTTGCAGGGGAGTCTTCCGTGGGTTTCGTGCCTTTCGTGGTGATCTCTTCTAGCCTTCCGGCCTGCGACGGCCGGCACAATCTAGCGTGGAGCAAGCGACACGATGAAGACGCAAACCAGCCGCATCGGCGAGATCATGGTGATCCGTCTAGACTCGGATGACGACATTCTGCTGTCAATCCGCGAGGCCGTGGCCCAGCATGACCTCAAGCACGCGCTCATCTTGGGGGCAATGGGATCGGTTCGGCGCTACCACGTGCACGTAGTGGAGTCATCCGAACTCCCGCCCAGAGACATCTTCCTCAAGGGCGAAGTCCCGCTCGACATCCTTTCACTCAACGGCGTTGTGATGGACGGGCGCGTCCACGCCCATGTTAGCTTCTCTGGCACCGCCGAAACGATGGGCGGTCATCTGGAAGAGGGCTGCCAGATCCTGTCGTTTGGCCAGGTGTGGCTGGTCACTGCCCCTGACGCGGATCTGACCAACTGGGACCGCATCGGCAAGATCGAGTGAGCTCAAACGGGCGCTGGTTGGCTCTGGTAGCACGCCATCGACGTAAGTGGCTATGCTCGCAACGTCTCAGGTAGCCATGCGCGAGATTCGTCCGCCGGCCACGCGGCCCTATCCGCCAAGAGGTAGCCATTCCGCCCCAGGTCGAGGGCGCGGTGTTGGGCCGCTTGGTGCCGGCTGGCGTCTACGGCATTGCGTTTCACATCCCGAACGGCAAGGCGCCCGCCATTCTGGGGCACGAGAACGTCTGCCGCGTGGTCGGGATCTGCGGAGGCAAGCCGCTGCCTGTATCGCCGGCCAGCCCATCCAGGGGGCGTGAATCTGGCAGCCATGCTGGAGGCGTATATGCTGGCCCGCAAGGTGGCGGCGACCTGAACATGCGGCATCAGATGTTGAGCACGTCGCCCGGCAGCTCGTGTGCGCGGAACTAGGCCTTGCTAGATCACACCATCGGGCGCGGTTTCGAGGGCGAATTCATCCTTCGGCTGCTGATCAAGGGGCTTGACCTCGGCGATGGATTGACGGGCCGGCCCTTCTCCCGCTTTGTGAGGCGAACCGGCCTGGCAACACAGGTCCATGTGCGCCGTTGCTTTCATCCAAGCCGACGCCAAACCTTTCGCGGTTAGCTGCGCTGCCGATATTGCCGGGGCCGGGTCAGGCTCGCCACCACCGCCCCTCGCTATGTCCGCGCCAGCAGCGTCCGGCTGGCCTGGTTATGATCTGCCACGAGCTGGGCGAGATCCCACCCGATCAGAGCGCCGTCGCGCACCACGAACCGGCCGTTGATCATGCTCCAGTCGACGCCGATGGGCGCGCAGAACACCAGCCCGGCCACCGGATCGGCCTGGGCGCCAGCCAGCTCATGGCGGTCGAGATCGAAGGCGATCAAATCCGCCGACATGCCCGGCGCGAGGTGACCGATGTCTTGCCGTCCCAACACCTGGGCCCCGCCGACCGTGGCTAGCCACAGCGCCTCACGGGCCGACAGGGCGCCGGGGCCATGCCCCACGCGCTGTAATAGCATGGCCTGTCGCGCCTCGGCCAGCATATGGCCCGAGTCGTTGGAGGCGCTGCCGTCCACCGACAACCCCACCGGCACGCCCGCATCCAGATAGGCGCGCACGGGCGCAATGCCCGAGCCCAGCCGCATATTGCTGGAGGGGCAGTGCGACACGCCGGTCTGGGTCTCGGCCATTAGCGCGATCTCGTCGGCATCGAGCTGCACAGCGTGCGCCCACCACACATCGGGGCCCATCCACCCCAGCGAGGCCATGTAGGCGACCGGCTTTATGCCGACCCGCTCCAACGTGTACTGCTCCTCGGCCAGCGTCTCGGCCACATGGGTGTGCAGGCGCACGCCATAGCTCCGCGCCAGGGTGGCCGATTCGCGCATCAGATTCTCGCTGACGTTGAACGGCGCGCAGGGCGCCACGGCGATCTGGCACATGCTGTGTGGCGTCGGATCGTGAAAAGCCTCGATGGCGCGCTGTGTATCGCGCAGGATGGCGCTCTCATCCTCCACCACCTCATCGGGCGGCAGGCCACCTTGGGACGTCCCCACCGACATGGCGCCGCGCGTCGGATGGAAGCGCATGCCCAACTCGCGCGCGGCCTGAATCTCGTCGTCGATGCGCGCACCGTTGGGATACATATAGAGGTGGTCGGCCACCGTGGTGGCCCCCGAGAGCGCCAGTTCGGCCAGCGCCAGCCGCGCACTCATCGTGATCATCGCGGGCGTGATGTGTCGCCAGATGGCGTAGTGAGTCGTCAGCCAGCCGAACAGCGCCGCATCCTGCGCGCCCGGCGTGGCTCGGGTCAAGCTTTGAAAGAGATGGTGATGGGTGTTCACCAATCCCGGCATCACCAGGCGACGACTGGCATCGATGGTGACATCAGCCCGCCCCAGCGTGCCGCTGGGGCCGATGGCGACGATCTGGTTATCGCGCACCAACACCGCGGCGTGGCGCAATTCGCGCCCGGCCACGTCCATCGTCAGCAGAGTATCGATAGGGTCGATGAGCGTCGTGCTCATGGGTGTCTCCTGCCTGTTTTCCATCTTGCGCTCTTATTGTATCACAGGTGTCGTAGCAGACATCTTGCGCGACCGCGCAGGCGTTGGTGGCAGCTCTTGCCGCTGGTATACTGGCTTTAACCTTTGTTGCACGGAGCGCGCCATGTTGCCACCGTTCATCATGACCTCAGAGCCGGGCTCTTTTGCCGAGAGCACCATTCGCCGGCGCAAGCCACAGATCGTTGCCACGGTGCTGGCCACCAACGCCTATCCGCCTGAGGTGGTCGCTGCCCTGCAGTCCCTGGCAGCCGAGATCGCCGCCGGGCCGGTGGCCCCGCTGGCGGTTTGGCCGCCAGACCAGCCTTGGTGGCGCGACGCCTGGGCGCCGTTGGAGGGGCGGAACTGGTTCGATCTGCCCTGGTATTTCGCCGAGGCGTACTTTTATCGGCGGCTGCTGGCGGCGGTGCGCTACGACGAGCTCGGGCCGCTCCACCATCGGGACCCCTTTTTGCCGCAAAAGCGCGCTGCGCTGCCAGCGGCCATTGCCTCTCTAGAGAGCGTCGTCGACCTGCTCTCGCCAGAGCTTGCGACCGCGGCTGCGTTACGCTTGTGGCTACGTCGCAGCCTGTGGGGCAACCGCGCCGATCTGAGCAATCAGACTGTCGCCATCGACCGCCATCACTATGCCGGCGAGGACGACCGCGAACGGCTATTGATTGACGACACGGCAGTCATCGATGCACACCTCGTTGCCGGGCGGGTGAGGCGGCTAGACCTGGTGGCCGACAACAGCGGGCCAGAGCTGTGCGCTGATCTGGTGCTGCTCGATTACCTGCTGCGCGCTTCGTTGGTGGGCCAGGTGCGGCTGCACCTCAAGAGCCTGCCCTTTTTCGTATCCGATGCGATGATCGCGGATGTGTCCGAAACCATCGCGGCGATGCACGGCTCGCTATGCGTGCCGATCCATGAACTGGCCGCGCGGCTAGAAGGGTGGCTGGCATCTGGTCAACTGGTGCTGCAAGCGCACGGCGCCTGGGCGTCGCCGCTGCTTTTTGACGCCCTGCCCGCTGATCTGCTCGCCGACCTGGCCGCCGCCGATCTGGTGCTCTTTAAGGGTGATGCCAACTATCGCCGCATGCTGGCAGATCGCCATTGGCCGCCGACCAGGGCGCTGGACGCGATCTCCGCGTTCATGCCCACCTCCTTTGTCTTGTTGCGCACGCTCAAGAGCGAACTGGTGGTGGGGCTGGCGGCGGGCGAGGCCGAGACGCTATCGGCGCTCGATCCGGATTGGCTCATCAACGGCGAGCGCGGTGTGATTCAGCTCGTCTGGCGTAGCTGAGGCGGCCGCAGAACCACGCCCTCACTATAGGCACCCCATCTGAGCAGCAGTCAAAGATTTGACGCCTGCCTGCGCTTGTGGGATAATGGGGGATGGTTACGACATTGTCAGATACTCGCAGGGAGAGCCGCCTCCATGGATAATGAGAACACGATGGCTGCTGAGAATCAGCCGCAAGCAGACGAGCCACAGGCTGAGACCCAGACCCCAGCCACAGACGCCCTAGAGCAGCCGCAGGTGGCTGACGTAGAGGCGGTCACAACACCAGATGAGCCTTCGATGGAGGCGATCGCTGACGCCACTATGGCACAACCAGAGGCTGCCGAGCAGCCCACGGTGGACGTAGCAGAGTCAGTCGAACCGGCGGTCGACACGCCTGCAGAGACGCCTGTCGACGAGAGCGCCGAGACGTCCGATGAGGCCGGCCCCGCGGATATCAAAGACCTCAAGCCGGGGATGCGCTTGATGGGCAAGGTCAAGAACATTGTCGACTTTGGCGCCTTTATCGACATTGGCGTCGGGCGTGATGGCCTGGCCCATATATCGACCCTCAAGCGCGCTGGCGTAGACAAGACCCTCAAGGTGGGCGACGAGATTGAGGTGCAGGTGCGACGTGCCGACCTCGACAACAATCGGATCAGCCTCACCATCCCTGGCGCTGGCCGCAACGACAAAACGCGCCTAGAGGACCTTGAGGTGGGCAGCGTCATCACCGGGCGCGTTGTGCGCCTGGTCGATTTTGGCGCCTTTATCGACGTCGATGCCCAAACCGACGGATTGGTGCATATCTCGCAGCTTTCCGATGGCTTTGTGGGCCAGGTCAGCGACGTGCTCGAGGTCGGCCAAGAAGTCGAGGTCCGCATCCTCGATGTGGATGTCGAGCGACGGCGCATCTCCCTCGCCATGAAGCCTGAGGCTGAGGCGCGCCCGCAGCCGCAGTACGCGGATCGCCCAGAGCCGCCCATGGCCGACGAGCGCCCGAGGCGCGGGTCTTTTGGCGGCGAACGCCCTGGTGGCGAGCGCTCAGGCGGCGAGCGTTCTGGCGGTGGCCGTTCGGGCGGCGAGCGCTCAGGCCGTGACCGCAACAATCGCTATGACGATGACCGTCCCCCCCGCGAGCGTCGCGATTCTGGCCGTGGCCGACGTCGCGAGCCGCAGGTGATGAGCACTGATCAAGAGCCGTCCGAGCCGGGCAGCACCGGCCTGATGGCCGATGCTTGGGAAAAGGCCCTGCGCGATCGACACAGTCGAGGCCGCAGCTAGGCCCTCGTCATCTCATATGCCAACTACAGGGCAAGCCGTCGGCTTGCCCTGTTTCGTTTTCACTCTCGAGCCATCCGTTCTACAATAGCCCCAACCCGGTAGAAGGAGCGCGGATCATGCTGTTCACCAAGGCAGTCGGCGTTTTCTGGCAGACCCTCAAGGATAGCTGGGAAGAGCTGCTGCAGCTCGCCATCATGAATCTCATCTGGCTCTTTTCATGGGGCGGGCCGCTGGCTTTGACCACCTATGTGGGCGGGAGCGCTGCGCTGATCTTGCCGCTCTTTGTGCTGTGCATCGTCCTGTTTGCGCTGTCTACGGTGGGGTTGTTCTATGCCACCCACAAGGTAGCGCGCGGCCGCACGATCCACCTGTCGGACTTTTTTGACGGTATCAAGCTCTACTGGTGGCGCAGCCTCATCTGGGTTTTGGTCAACATCGTGGTGGTTGGCATGCTGGCATTCAACGTGCTCATGTATCCACAGATGTTTGCGAGCATTCTGGGAGTGTTATTCGGTGGGCTTGCCATTGCGGCCCTGGTGTTCTGGGTGGTCATGCAGCTCTATTTCTGGCCACTCATCTTTTCTCAAGAAGAGCCCAAAGTGTTGCGCGCCTGGCGCAACGCGGCCTACCTGATCTTTGCCAATCCGTTCTATGCTTTTCTGATGCTCACCTTTGCGCTGGTCATGTTCTTGCTGGCGGGCGCGCTGACGATCATCCTCATCTTCGCTGGCATGACGCTGATGGGTTTGCTGTGCAATAATGCCGTCATCACGCTGTTGGTGCATTATGAGGTCATCGATGATCCTCGCCCGCCACTGCCGCACCATTCTAGCTGATCGGAGGGCCGTCATGGCGACTCGTCCCGCGCCGCGTTTGACGTTCCGGGTGGACCAATTGAGCGTCGAGGTCTATGTGACCCGCGCCGAGATGGGGCAGGCGGCGGCTTATGACGCCCTGGCCGCATTGGAGCGCGTGCAGTACGACGGCGCCAGCCCTCGCGCCATCTTTGCCGCCGCGCCCTCGCAGAACGAGATGCTGGCCGGCCTGCGTCATGGCGGGCGCGTAGATTGGCGGTGCGTGCACGGCTTTCACATGGACGAGTACCTGGGGTTGCCCCCTGACGCCCCGCAAAGCTTTGGCCGCTTTTTGCGCGAGCGCCTGTTTGGCGAGCTGTCCTTTGGCAGCGTGCGCTATCTGGATGGCCAGACGACCGACCCCGCCGCTGAGTGCGCGCGCTATGCCGTGCTGCTCGCTCAGGGGTCCATCGACTTGGTGTGCGCCGGCATTGGCGAGAACGGCCACATGGCCTTCAACGACCCCCCCGTGGCGAATTTCCACGATCCAGCGCTGGTCAAAGTCGTGGCGCTGGACGGGACATGCCGCCAGCAGCAGGTCAACGATGGCGCCTTTGCCGCTTTGGAGCAGGTGCCAACGCATGCCATTACGCTGACCATGCCAGCGTTGCTCTCGGCGCGGCGCATCGTGTGCGTGGTGCCTGGCCCCACCAAGGCGCAGGCGGTCGAGGCGGCGCTCACCGGTTCCATCGACGAGGCTTGCCCGGCCAGCGCACTGCGGCGCCACCCCAACGCCGTGCTTTATCTGGATCGCGCCTCGGCGGCCAGGATTATCTAGGCGAGTCCTCAAAGGAGCGGCCATGCCCAAGCTATCGGTGTGCATCGAGATGTTCTGGCGCGACGTGCCCTTTGCCGAGCGCATTCCGCTGGTGGCACAGGCGGGCTATCAGGCCTTCGAATTCTGGAGTTGGGAGAGCAAAGACCTCGCCGCCGTGCAGCGGGCCAAAGAGACGGCTGGCCTGGCGGTGGCGGCCATCTGCCACGAGCCTGGCAATAGTCTCATCAAGCGCGGCTGGCAGGCTGAGCTGGTGGATGGCATGGCGCGCACGGCCCAGGTGGCGCGGACGCTGGCATGCCCCACGGTCATTGTGACCACCGGCAACACGCTGGACGACGAGAGCGATGAGGCGTCGCGACGGCGCGTGGTGCGCCATCTCAAGGCTATGGGGCAGGTGGCGGCAGACAACGGCCTGACCCTGGTGCTGGAGCCGCTGAATACGCTGGTCGACCACCACGGCTATTGGCTGACCAAGATGGCTGCGGCAGTGGATATTGTGCAAGAGGTGAACCTGTCCGCGGTCAAGATTCTGATGGACGTCTACCATCAGCAGGTCCAGGAAGGCCAGATCATCGCGAACCTGACCCAATATGCGCGCGAGATCGGCCATTTCCATGCGGCAGGCGTGCCGGGGCGTACTGAGCTGGTCGGCGGCGAACTGGACTATCGCGGCATTTTCAAGGCCATCGATGCCACCGGCTATGAGCGCTATGTCGGGCTTGAGTACCGGCCGCTGCTGGCCGAAGAGCTATCGCTGGCCCAACCGCTCGAGCTATTGCGCTAGGCGGCGTTTTTGACACAGCTGGCCTTTGCGCCTAAACTGACCGCAATCTCGATAGGTGATGCACGCATGATGCAAGCTGTTTCTATCAGGAGGAGCCGCAGGTAACACCCGGACGCAGGTCTGGTTGCTTTTGCCTGGGCTCGATTCGTTCGAATTCCACGCCAGCTCTCCAGACGGAGGGCTGGCGTTTTGTTTACAGAGGAGGGGTGATGGTCAAAGTAGGAGTGGTCGGGGCTACGGGGTACACCGGTTTCGAGTTGCTCAAGCTTTTTGCCCGCCATGCCGAGATCGAGCTGGTCTTTGCCTCCAGCGAGAGCTATGCAGGGCAGCGCTTTAGCCAGGTCTATCCCTGCCCTTACGACATCGAACTGGTGGATAGCGCTTCGGCGCCGTTGGGCGAGGCCGACGTTGTCTTTCTGTGCACGCCTCACGGCGCTTCGGCCGGCTTTGCGCGGCAAGCCCTGGCCGCCGGCGCCAGGGTGGTGGACCTTTCCGCCGATTTCCGTCTGCGCGATCAGGCCACCTTCGAGCAGTGGTACGGTGCGCATCACGCTCCCGAGCTATTGCCGCAGGCTGTTTATGGGCTGACCGAGGTCTACCGCGCGCAGGTGGCCAACGCCGACCTGGTGGCCAATCCGGGCTGCTATCCCACCGGGCCGCTGCTGGCGCTGCTGCCACTGTTGCGCGCGGGGCTCGTGCTGGGCGAAAAGCTCATCATCGACGCCAAGTCGGGCGTCTCGGGCGCGGGCGCCAAGCCCTCGGCGACCACCCATTTCGTCTCGGTCAACGAGAATTTCTCCGCCTACAATGTGGGCCACAAGCACCGCCACACGCCCGAGATCGAGCAGGAGTTGACGGCGTTTCGGGGGCAGCCGATGCGGGCGGTGTTCACGCCGCACCTGCTGCCGGTCAACCGGGGCATTCTGTCGTCCATCTATGTGGACGTGCCCGTGTCGGTCGGCCCCGCCGAGGTGCTGGCGCTGTGGCAGCAAGCCTATGGTGACGAGCCGTTCGTACACGTCTTGCCTGCGGGTTCGCTGGCCACGCTGGCGCACGTGACCTTTACCAACCGCTGCGCGCTGTCGGTGGCCTCGGCGGGTGCGCCCGGCGAGCTAATCCTGATTACGGCCATCGACAACCTGCTCAAGGGCGCCTCGGGACAAGCGCTGCAGAACATGAACGTCATGTTTGGCCTGCCTGAAACGATGGGGTTGGTGTGAGATGTCAGCGATAACCCTGCTCAAGATCGGCGGCGCCGAACTGCAAGCCGGCGGCCCTATCGAATCTCTGACGGCAGCCGCCGCGCCGCTGGCGCGCGAGCGACGCCTGGTGATCGTCCATGGCGGCGGCAGCGATATCGCCGCATTGCAGCAGCGCCTAGGCCTCACGCCGCGCTTTGTAGAAGGCCTGCGCGTGACCGATGACGAGAGTCTGTGGGCCGCCGAGATGGTGCTCTCGGGCAGCGTCAACAAGCGGCTGGTGGCCCATCTGGTGCAGGCGCGGGTGCGGGCGCTTGGCCTCAGCGGCGTGGACGCGGGCTTGCTGTATGCGACCAAGATGAACCATCCGGCGGGCGATCTGGGCCATGTGGGCGAGATTCAGTACGTCAATGTCGCCTGTCTGCAAGACCTGTTGCGCCTCGGGTTCACGCCGGTGGTGTCGCCCATTTCGCTGGGCTGTGACGGCAGAACCTTTAACGTCAATGCCGATCACGCCGCGCTGGCGGTGGCTGCGGCGCTCAAGGTCAGCGAGATGATCATGTTGACCAATGTGCCCGGCGTGATGCTGGACGGTGCGGTGGTGGTCGAATTACGACGCGCCGATGCCGAGGCGCAGATCGCGTCCGGCGCCATCTCGGGGGGCATGATCCCCAAGGTGCGCTCGGCGCTGGAGGCGGTGGCCGCGGGCGTGGAGCGGGTGCGGATCACCGATCTGGCCGGGCTGGCCGCGGGATCGGGCACATGGGTGGTAGGCTAGAACAAGGAGCAGAAAGTGGACGCCAAACAGATTCGCGAGTGGGACGACAAGTATGTACTGCACACCTACAATCGCGCGCCGTTCATCTTTGAGCGGGGGCAGGGCACGCGCCTGACCGACACCGACGGCAAGGTCTATCTCGACTTTGTGAGCGGCATCGCCGTCAATGCGCTGGGTTATGGCGACGAAGAGGTGTGCACCGCCATCGCCGAGCAGGCGCAAAAGGTCATTCACACCTCCAACCTTTACCTGACCGCCCCCCAGTCAGAGCTCGCCAAGCTGTTGGTCGAGAACAGCTTTGCTGACAAGGTGTTCTTTAGCAACTCGGGCGCCGAGTCGGTAGAGGCGGCCATCAAGTTTGCGCGCAAGTACGCCAAGGTGCACAGCGGGCCAGAGCGGATCGAGTTCATCGCCATGAGCGGCGCCTTTCATGGCCGCACCATGGGGGCGCTGGCTCTCACGCCGCGCGACCACTACCAGGAGCCTTTTACGCCGCTGATGCCCGGCGCGCGCATCGCCACCTTTAACGACCTGAACTCGGTTCGCGAACTGGCCTCTGACAAGACCTGCGCCATCATCGTGGAGCCGCTGCAGGGCGAGGGCGGGGTCAACCCGGCCACGCCCGAGTTTATGCAGGGGCTGCGCGCCCTGTGCGACGAGATCGGCGCGCTGCTGATCTTTGACGAGGTGCAGTGCGGACTGGGACGCACCGGCCATCTCTGGGCGCATCAGGCCTATGGCGTCACGCCTGACATGATGACGCTGGCCAAGCCGGTGGCCGGTGGCCTGCCCATGGGCGTCACATTTCTGACCGATGAGGTCGCGGCGGTGATCGAGCCGGGGGACCACGCCAGCACTTTTGCGGCCGGGGCCGTTACGGCGGCGGCGGCGGTCAAAGTGGTGGAGCGCATCACCGAGCCGGGCTTTTTATCGCATGTGCAGGCCATGGGGGCGCGCCTGGCGGCTGGCCTCAAAGAGATACAGGCCAAGTATGCTTGCATCCTGGACGTGCGCGGCGAGGGTCTGATTTGGGGCGTACAGTGCGACCGCCCGGTCAAGCCAGCGCTCGACGCTGCTCTGGCTCAGGGGCTCCTCATCATCAACGCTGGCCCCAACATCGTGCGCCTGATTCCGCCTCTGATCGTGGATGAAGCCGATGTGGACGAGGCGCTGGCGATCCTCGATCAGGCCTTTGCCGAGGCGATGTTCTAGGATGGCGCCGGCAATGGAAGCCAAGGCCGACCAGATTGTGCTGCGCGATGCCACCGTGCTGGATGTGCCGCGCATGGCGGCCATTATCAATGGCTTTGCGGCCCAGGGCATCATGTTGCCGCGCTCGCATTACCAGTTCTACCAGCACATTCAGCAGTTCATCGTCGCCGAGGCCGCAGGCCAGGTGATCGGCTGCGGCGCGCTGAGCGTGGTATGGAGCGACCTCTGCGAAATACGCTCGGTGGCCGTGGATCCTGAATGGCAAGGTTGTGGCGTGGGGCGGCTGATCGTCGACAGCCTGCTGGAGCGGGCTGCCCAACTGGGGCTCCCAGGCGTATTCACCCTCACCTATCGCGCGGGCTTTTTCGCGCGTTTTGGCTTTCAGCAGGTGGCGCATGAGACGCTGCCGCACAAGATTTGGGGCGATTGCCTCAACTGCCCCAAGTACCCCGATTGCGACGAGATCGCGATGAAAGTCGAGTTCGTGAAGGAGACCGAGCATGCCCAAGGGTAAAGTAAGCAAGTGCGTATTGGCCTATTCCGGTGGCCTGGACACCTCCTGCATCGTTTCCTGGCTGATCGAAAACTACGGTTGCGAGGTCATCTGCGTGACCGCCAACCTGGGTCAGGACGACGAATTGGAGGGCCTGGAGGAAAAAGCCAGGGCCACTGGCGCCAGCAAGATCTATATCGAAGATCTGCGTGGCGAGTTTATCACGGATTATATCTGGCCGACCCTCAAGGCCGGCGCGATCTATGAGCGTGAGTACCTGCTGGGCACCTCTTTTGCGCGGCCCATCATCGCCAAGCGCATGGTCGAAATCGCCGAACTGGAGGGCGCCGACGCGGTGGCCCATGGCTGCACCGGCAAGGGCAATGACCAGGTGCGTTTTGAGTTGACCTTCAAGGCGCTCAACCCCAAGCTGCAGGTGATCGCGCCCTGGCGCGAGTGGGAGATTCGCTCGCGCGAGGATGCGCTGGCCTATTGCGCCGCGCGCAATATCCCCGTGCGCTCGTCGACCAAGTCTATCTACAGCCGCGACCGTAACATCTGGCACATGAGCCACGAGGGCGGCATCCTCGAGGATCCCTGGCAGGAGCCCGAGGAAGAGATGTTCACGCTGACCACCGCGCCCGAGGCGGCCCCCGATGCGCCCGAGTATGTGACCATCGATTTTCGCCAGGGGATCCCCGTGCGCGTCAATGGCGTTTCGATGGGCCCTATCACGCTGGTGAACACGCTGAACACGCTGGGGGGCAAGCATGGCGTGGGCCGGGCGGATATAGTCGAGAACCGACTGGTGGGCATCAAGTCGCGTGGCGTCTACGAGACGCCCGGTGGCACGATCCTCTACAAGGCGCTACAGGCGCTCGAGACACTGGTGCTGGATGGCGAGACCATGCACTACAAGGATCTGCTGGCGGCCAAGTATGCCGAGATGGTCTATAACGGGCGCTGGTTCACGCCGCTGCGCGAGGCGCTGGATGCCGCGGTCAACAAACTCACCGAGAACCTGACAGGCACGGCGCGCATCAAGCTCTACAAGGGGCATTGCACCGTGGCGGGGCGCAAGTCGATCTATAGCCTCTACCGCGAGGACTATGCCACCTTTGGCGAGGACGATGTCTATGACCAGTCGGATGCCGAGGGGTTCATCAACCTGTTCGGCCTTTCGATGAAAGTGCGAGCATTGCTGGGGATCGAGGGACTGGGGCAGTCGGACGCGGCTACGCCCAACTTTGCCGATTTCCCCCGTGACTAGCATGACTGCGAGCTCTGGGCCGTCTCCGAGCGCGGGCGCGCACGCAGGCGCGCTGTGGGGCGGGCGCTATACCGGCGCCACCGACGCGCAGATGTGGGCGTTCAATGCCTCCATCTCCTTTGATGTGCGGCTGGCGCCGATGGATATCCGCGGCAGCATGGCCTATGCGCGGGCGCTGGCCCGCGCTGGCCTGCTCACCGCAGGCGAGGCCGATCAACTGGTGGATGGCTTGCAGCGCGTGGCGGCCGAGTTTGCCACGGGCGCCTTTGCGCTGGCCCCCACCGATGAGGACATCCACACCGCCGTCGAGCGGCGCCTGGGCGAGCTGGCAGGGCCGGTGGCGGGCAAGCTGCACACTGGCCGTAGCCGCAACGATCAGGTGGCCACTGATCTGCGTCTGTTCGTGCTGGGGGCCATCGACAACCTGGAGGTGGCCTTACGCGCCTTGCAGGCGGCCATCGTGGATATGGCCGGCGCGCACACGGAGGTGCTCATGCCCGGCTATACCCACCTGCAGCCGGCGCAACCGGTGCGCTTTAGCCACTGGCTGCTCTCCTTTTTCTGGATGTTGCAGCGTGATCGCGAACGTCTGGCGGGCGTACGCTCGCGAGCCGATGCTTGCCCGCTGGGGGCCGGGGCGCTGGCGGGCAACGCCTATGGCCTCGACCGCGAGGCGCTGGCGCGCGACCTGGGCTTTTCACGGGTCACTGAGAACAGCATGGACGCGGTCTCGGATCGCGATCTGGTGCTGGAGCTACTGAGCTTTGGCGCCATTCTGGGCACGCATCTCAGCCGCCTGGCCGAGGATCTGATTCTGTACAGCAGCGCCGAATTCGGCTTTGTGCGGCTGGCCGAGCGCTACACCACCGGCTCTAGCATCATGCCGCAAAAGCGCAATCCCGACAGCATGGAGTTGGTGCGCGGCAAGTCGGGCCGCCTGACCGGCAACCTGGTGCGCCTGCTGGTGACTGTCAAGGGGCTGCCCTCCAGCTATGACAAGGACCTGCAAGAGGATAAAGAGCCGCTGTTCGACACCCTCGACACATTGTTGCTGGTGCTGCCGGTGGCGACGGGCGTGGTGGCGACGCTGGAGCCGAATCCAGCGCGCATGGCCGCCGCGCTGCGCGACGACCTGCTGGCGACCGATCTGGCGGATTATCTCGCCCGCAAGGGGCTGCCCTTTCGCGAGGCGCATCACATCGTGGGGCGCTGCGTGCTGCTGGCCGAGGAGCGCGGCTTGGGTCTGACGGCGCTCAGCCTGGATGACTACAGCGCACTCTCGCCGCTCTTTGAGGCGGATCTGCGTGCGGCCCTGAGCTTTGAGGGCGCCGTCGAGGCGCGCGCAGTGACCGGGGGCACGGCGCTGGCCGCCGTGCAAGAGCAACTGCGGCGCGCCCGAACGCTGCTGGAAACATAGACACAGAGGCCCGCGCGCAAGTGCGGGCCTCCTTTTTTTCACAGCGGAGCGACCAGCGCGTCCAATGCCACCTGGCCGATCAGAGCCCGGCGCGCCTCGATGATGGCGCGCTCCTCAGGGGTGTGCTGCAGCAGCGTGTGCCCGACGATGATGTGATCATACAGGTACACCAGGCCAGTGGCGCGCGCGCCCAACGCCTGGGCCACCGCCAGCGTCGTGGCGGCCTCCATATCCACGCCCGCATACCCCTGTTGTGACCAGGAGGCGATCAGTGCCTCGGTCTCGGCCATAAAGGCGCTGGTGGTGAACAGCCGCCCTGCCGTGTAACGCTCGCTGCGCTCGGTCAGGAGAGCGCCGACCAGCGCCGTGAGCTGCGGATCGGCCTGAGCGGGCGCGCCCGGCGGCAAATACCAGTCTGAGGCGCCATCGCCGCGCCCTGCCTCCGAAACCACTAGCAGATCACCCACGCGTTGCTCGGGCCGCAAGCCCCCGTAACTGCCGATCAGCACGATGCGTTGCACCCCCAACAGACAGGCCGAATGCAAGATGAAGGCGGCCTGTGGCCCGCCCAGCACGGCGCTGTACCACACGGGCTGACCGCCCCAGCGGCCAGCGACGAGGTTGTACACGTTGCGAGCAACATGCGCCTCGGGCAGTAGCTCTAGCCAGCGCCCCACCTGCCGTGGCACGTTGTAGACGCCATGCAGCACCAGCCCCACCGGATCATCGCTGGGCTCCAGGCCCAGCACGGCGCGCACCTGCTCAGGGCTGAAATCGGCGTACATCAGGAGAAAAGCCCGGCCAGGCGAGTTTGGCAGTGTTGGCAGATGCCCCCCGGCGCCTCGCTGCCGCTGACGCGGAATGCCTCACGATGGATCACCGTACGCCCGCAGCCTGGGCAGACGGTGTTCTCACCATCGAGCCAGGGCACATTGCCGGCGTAGACGTACGCCAATCCCGTGGCCAGGCCGAGTTCTCGGGCATGGGCCACCGTCTGCGCCGGCGTGGGCGGCCGGTCGGTGAGGCGATAGGTGGGGTGAAAGCGGCTCACGTGCCAGGGCGTATCGGCGCCCAGCTCGTCGCGGATGAAACCGGCGATAGCGCGCAGTTCCTCATCGCCGTCGTTCAGGCCGGGGATCAGCAACGTGGTCACCTCGACCCAGACGCCGCCACGTTTGAGGCGCATCAGGTTATCGAGCACCGGCTGCAGCCGCGCCCCGCACTGCTGGCGGTAAAAGGCGTCAGTGAACGCCTTCAAATCGACGTTCGCCGCGTCGATCAGCGGGCCGGCATCGTCGCCGAGCGCCACATCCAGCAGCGCGGGCGACATAAAGCCGTTGGTGACCCAGACATTGGCGACGCCCGCCGGCCGCGCCAGGCGCGCCACATCGAGGGCGTACTCGGCGAATATGGTCGGCTCGGTGTAGGTGTAGGCGATGCTGCGGCTGCCCGCGCGCTGCGCGGCGCGCACCACCTCCTCGGGCGCTGTGAACCGCCCGGCGATCTGACCCCCGGCGCGCGGCGTCTGCGAGATGTCGGCGTTCTGGCAAAAGGTGCACGACAGGTTGCAGCCCATCGTGGCGATAGAGAGTGCTGTGCTGCCCGGAAAGAAGTGGAACAGCGGCTTTTTCTCGATGGGGTCCACTGCCCGGGCCACAAGCTCGCCGTACACCAGGGTGTAGAGCGTGCCCGCGTGGTTCTCGCGCACGTGGCAGATGCCACGGCTCCCAGGTGCGATGACGCAGGCGTGCGAGCACAAGTTGCAGCGCACGCGCTGCTCCGCTAGACGGTCATAGAACAGGGCCTCGTGCATGAGGCGCCTCCTGGGCGTGGCCGCTATGCTTCCTTATACCAGGGCTCAAAGGGGATGATGCACAAGAATCGCAGCACCTCAGCGCCCGTGTTCTGGAACTGGTGCTCCTCATCAGGGGCCACATAGACACACATGCGCGGCCCGATGGGCGTCTCGCCATCCACGGTCTTGACGACGCCCACGCCGTCCAGCACAAACACCTCGTGCTCCCAGGGATGGGTGTGATAGGGCGTGGCCGAGCCCGGTCCGACCTCCAACACGCGCGTCACAAAGTTGGGCGCGCCCACGTTCTTGCCAATGGCCCAACGGATGGTGGCGCCAGGCACGCCCTCAGCGGGCTGCGCCTCGACCTCGGTGTAGTGAAATGCCTGCATCGCTAGACCTCCACATTAGGTTTCGTCGTTGTGAGCCGGACGGATGAGGCTACGCAGCAACGCCAACGCCTCCACGTCCTCTTTGAGATCATCCCCCTTGGGCGTTTCGAGCAACATGGGCACATCCCGCAGGCGCGGGTCGTTGACCAGCAGCTCAAAGGCTATTAGGCCCACCTCGCCCTGGCCGATCCAAGTGTGCCGGTCGACGTGGCTATCCAGCGCCTTGAGCGAGTCGTTCAGGTGTAGACAGCGCAACCGGTCGAGCCCAATGAGCGCGTCGAACGCCGCGAAGGTGGCTTCATAGCCCGCGGGGTCGCGCAGGTCATAGCCCGCGGCCAGCACGTGCGCCGTGTCGAGGCAGACGCCCAGTCGCTCGGAGCCGTCCAGGCGGTCGATCAGCCAGGCTAGATGCTCAAAGCGATGGCCGAGGTGCGTCCCCATGCCGGCGGTCGTCTCTAGCAGGATACGCACTGGCGATCCTGCCGTGGCGGCGATAGCCTGGCGCAGGCCGTCGGCGATGCGCTCCAGCCCGGGCTCTTCACCGGCGCCCATGTGCGCGCCTGGATGGAGCACGTGATCGCGAATGCCCAACGCCGCGCAGCGCCCCAGCTCGTGGATCAACAGGTCGCGCGACCGCTCAAAGAGCGCGTCGTCGGGCGATCCCAGGTTGATGAGATAGGCGCTGTGGGCCACGATGGGGTGAATGTCGGTTTGCGCCACCGCCTGCGCGAAATCCTCAATCTCTGGCGCGGTCAGCTCTTTGCTGCGCCACCGGTTGGGGCTGCCCACGAACATCTGGATGGCGTCGCAAGCGATGGACGCGCCGCGATAGAGGGCGTTGGCCGGGCCACCGGCAATAGACATATGCGCCCCGAGTCGTGGTCCGGTCATGCTTTCCCCCTCGCTAGAGCCACTATCATTCTAGGGGTCCCCCCGCGAGCGTCAAAGATGAGGAGATGAGTATGCATCCCCTGAGGCCTATTGTCCTTCGTTCTCGTCGCCCGCCTCGGTGCGCCCACGGCTCTGCTCGTGGTCCTCCGGACCACAGCCAGCGCTCATTCAAGTGCGCACGCCCAGCCTGGGCAGCACAAACAGATAAAAGACAAAAAAGCCCACCACAAATAGTACGGCAACAAGGTCCTTGCTCACGAAATCCTCTCTCTGGCGCTAGACGCGCAACAGCACGCCGATCATGTCATCAACAGACTCGGACGAAGTGCAGTCGGGGCTTCCCAGGCAGGTTGCGAGGTAGCTCTTCATCAACTCGATGCTGACCATGCGCGTGGCGGCTCGCACCGAGGCAAGCTGATCGAGCACCTCGCGGCAGTCGCGGTCCTCTTGCAGCATCCGCTGGATGCCCTGGGTCTGCCCTTCGATTCGCCGCAGCCGGCGGATGAGCTCATCTCTGATTTCTTGCTGTAACATGCGCACCCCCATTTGATCACTGGGGCTAACTAGCCCCGACTTAGGCCTCAACCGGAGGGAGCGCAGTTGGCGCCGGCGCCAACGGTCGAATTGCCTGACGTTCCGAACAGCGACAACGCCTTTTTGCAGTCCTGGCTGCCGCACTGCGGGCATTGCACCGTGAACTGGGCCGACATGGAGCGCACAAACTTGTCAAAGTGCGCGCCACAAGCCTGACACTCGTACTCATAGATAGGCATAGCAACTCCTTCTAAGGTGTGGCGGCCTGCACCACGGTCTGTTTGTCGATGCGCCCGACCAGCCGCAGCGCCTCTTCGCCCTGCCAGACCACCAGCGTCGGCACGCCGCGCACGCCAAAGCGCATCGCCAGCTGCGAGCCAGCCGCGTCACGGACATTGATCCTCAACACGGGAGCCTGATCCTGGAGATCTCGCTCGATCCCGTCCACGACGGGCTTGGCCACCAGGCAGGCGCTTCAAGTGTTGCTGTAAAAGTAAATGACCGTCGTATCCGTGGACTCGATTTGGGCGAGAACTCCCTCTTCTGTCAGGGCGCTCGCCGGCGTTCGCAGCAGCATAAAGGCAACAGCCAGCGCCGCCACGACCGCCAGCGTCAGCCAATTCTCGCGCAGCGTGGCCACCAGTCGCGACATCAGGCTCCTTGCTTGGCCAACAGCGCGTCAAAGCGGCGCTGCAACTGGGCCTTGGGCTGCACGCCGACCACGCGATCCACTTCTTGGCCGTTCAGGTAAAAGATCATGGTGGGGATGCCCCGAATGCCAAGCTTGCCCGGCGTCAACGGGTTCTCGTCCGTGTTCATCTTGGCCACGGTAAAGCGGCCCTGATAGTCAGTGGCCAGCTCTTCCACGATGGGGCCGAGCATGCGGCAGGGGCCACACCAGGGCGCCCAGAAATCCACCACCACCGGCGTGGCGGCATTTTCGATGGCGTCACTGTAAGTGGCGTCAGTCAGATAGGTGATCGTGTCGCTCATCTCACACTCCCAACTCTAGCTTGAGGATCAGGTACCCCCCTATGGTATAGTCATTATACCTCTTTGTGAGCGGCTGTCAAGAGGCGGCATTCTGGCTTGCGTATTGTTGAGGAGTGCTGTATACTATTGGCATCATCGCAGGTAGGTGTCGGCCCCGCCCCTGCCCGCTAGCATAGGAGAGCAACAGAAATGGCGATCACCAAAGAGATGTCTATCGGCACCATCGTTCAGAATCATCCGCAGGCCGTGCGCGTGTTTCTGAATCACGGCCTCATGTGCGTGGGCTGCGCAGCGGCTCGCTTTGAGACGCTGGAGCAAGGCGCCACGGCCCACGGCATTGACGTCGAGGCGCTGGTCAGCGACCTCAACGCCGCTGTAGCTCAGGTCGCGCAGAACTAGGGTCTCGCACCTAAGGTGAAACGGGCTGACGCACGTCAGCCCGTTCCTTGTGTCAAGGGGAGATGGACATCATGGAGCTTGTCGCCAAGGCGCTGGAGGTCCACGAGCGGCTGCTGCGCGCTTTTGGCCAGCCAGCGCCCAAAGAGCAGCGCGACCCTCTCAGTGAGTTGATCTTGACAATCCTCTCGCAGAACACCTCTGACCTGAACTCGGGGCGGGCATTCGACAACCTCGTAGCACGCTTCCCAACCTGGGGCGATGCCCTGGCTTCGGGACCCGAAGCCATCGCCGCCGCCATACAGGTGGGCGGCCTGGCCAACGTCAAGGCGCCCCGCATCCACGCCATTCTCACCAAGCTGGAAAGTGAGCGGGGCGAGCTATCGCTGGATCTGTTGGCGCCCATGCCGGTGGATAAGGCGCGCGCCTATCTTTTGGCGCTGCCCGGCGTTGGGCCCAAGACGGCGGCTTGCGTGCTGCTATTCTCACTACACAAGCCGGCGTTGCCGGTGGATACTCATGTGCATCGCGTCTCGCAGCGGGTGGGGCTGGTCAGCCTCAAGGCCTCGGCTGAAAAAGCGCACTCTCTGCTGGAAGAGCTGCTGCCCCAGCAGCTCTATTATCCCTTTCATCTCAATCTGATTCGCCTGGGGCGCGAGGTTTGTGCGGCGCGCAGTCCGCGCTGCGACGCCTGCCCGCTGGCCGACATCTGCGACGACCTGGCGCAACGTCAGCAGGCTCACTCTGCCGCTGACTAGTTGCATTTACATCGATCCTGGCATGCGCTAGAATGGAGCCGTCGCAACTGTGTGGGGGTGTCGGCGTATAGTGGGCGATGATGCCAACGACTGGCGCCACGAATGTGCAAGGAGCGGAAGCATGACTGGAGATTTGACCGAGAAGGTGATGGGGTCGCAGGGCAAGATCGAGTCACTGTTGAACAAAGTGCCGGGCTATGGCGGCTATCGCCAAAAAGAGTTGCGGCGTGATGCCGACAAACTCTTGAGGATGCAGGTGGCCGGGCGTTTTCGTGAGCAACTCCAGCGGCTGGGCGACCTGCAGTTTGCACTGACCGAGCAGGGAGATCTCAAGGGCATGATGGTGCTCGAGCGCGCGGCGCTCAAGTTGCAGATGCTCATCGACCGCCTGCGCACAGCGTCCTATGGTTACAGCGGCTTGTTTGATGCCGTCAAGGTGGATGATGAGGCCCTCGAAGCGCTCTATGACTTTGACCTGGCCATGCTGGATGGCGTGGATCGGGTAGCTCAAGAGCTGGATCGATTGTCAGCCTGGATGGACAGTGGCGAGGCTGTGGGCTCGGAGGGCAATGCCATTGTGCGCATCGTGGATGAGCTCAACACTACCTTTGGGCATCGGCAAGACGTGCTGCTCGGCTAGCCCGGTCGCTTGAACAGAGGAGGCAGTATCATGACCCGGATTCTGGACGTCATCGAATATCCCGACGCGTCACCCAACGAGATCGTGCACCGCATCCCAGAGCGGGGCAGCGGCGATTTTCGCATTGGCTCACAGCTCATCGTGCGTGAAGGTCAGATGGCCGTCTTTTTCCGAGATGGCAAAGCGCTGGACACCTTTGGCCCCGGCCGCCACACCATCAGCACCGCCAATATCCCGCTGCTGGTGAACCTGGTGCGCCGCGTGTTCAGCGGCAACACGCCCTTTACCGCCGAAGTCTATTTCGTCAACATGCGCGATTTTATTGACCAGCGCTGGGGCACGCCTGAGCCGATCACCATGCGCGATGAGATGCTGCGCATGGTGCGCCTGCGCGCCCACGGCAGCTATAGCATGGCGGTGAGCGATCCGCAGCTTTTTGTGGGCCAGGTGGTCGGGACCCGTGGCTACTATTCGACGCAAGACATCACCGGCTTTTTGCGGGGCATGGTCATCAGCCGGCTGACGGACCTGATCGGCGAGAACATAAAGTCGATCTTTGACCTGCCCGCCATGTTCGACGAGATTTCGGCGGCCACGCGCATTAAACTGCGAGATGAGTTCGCTGCCCTCGGGCTCGACCTCAAGCGCCTGTATATCTTGTCGGTGAGCCCCACCGAAGAGACCAGCAAGGCCATCGACGAGGCCGCCTCGATGGGCGCCATTGGCAACATGGATGCCTACATGAAGTTCAAGACAGCGCGGGCCGTGGGCGATGCCGCGGCGCAGCCGGGCGGCGCGGCGGGCGAGACTGCACAGATGGGCCTGGGGCTGGGTGCAGGCATGGCGGCAGCGCGCGCGATGGCAGATGCAATGGCGACACCGCAGCCGGCCTCGCCGGCGGCTGGCGGCCAGCCCGCCGACAACGGCCCGATGCAGGCGCTGCAAACCCTCAAGCAGTTGTTGGAGAATGGGCTGATTAGCCAGGAAGAGTATGACGCCAAGAGGGGCGACATTCTCAGTCGCCTCTAGCGCAATCGCGCCTCGAGAGCGGAGGGCCAGTCTCTCCGCTCTCTTTTTTTGGCCTGGATGGCTCTCTGGTCATCGCTGTTCTACGTTAGGCCGCGTAAAGCCACTTCACATTTTGGACAGATCGTCATCGCGTGTATTATGTTGTGGTCTGAACCCGTGATGGAGGCTTTCGATGCAGGTCATTCTGATCAAGGATGTCAGCAGGCTCGGCAAAGCCGGTGAGGTGAAAAAAGTCTCGGACGGCTATGCGCGCAACTACCTGTTGCCTCGCGGGCTGGCCGTGGTGGCGACAGAAGCCACGCTCAAAGAGCAGGCGGCTCGTGCGCAAGAGCACCAGCGGCAAGACGCGCGGCAGCGTGCCGTGGCTCAGTCGCGAGCCGACCAATTGCAGGGCATTGAGCTGCATTTCAAGGCCAAGGTGGGCGAGCACAACCGGCTGTACGGATCCATCACGTCGGCCGATATCGCCCAGCAGCTCGAAACCCATGTGGGCGAGGCGGTGGATCGACGCAAAGTCGTCTTGCCAGACCCTATCAAAGAGCTGGGCAAGTCTCAGGTGCAAGTGCGCCTGCATCCCGATGTGGTTATCACGGTGACGGTTAACGTAACTGCCGAGGAGTGAGGTTGTGACCTAGAGCGACCGATGGCAGTTGCCGGTGGCGTCGCTTTGGTGGTATGTTCGGTACTGGCTGGCGTGAAACCAGCCAGTACGCAGGGC
>Ga0366818_10067_pt1 | contig 37767 bp, 30 predicted proteins | sample TotcelFGM3001N14_FD_207090 | JGI IMG/M metagenome (GOLD analysis project Ga0366818, IMG submission 207090) | Enriched cells from coal bed in the Powder River Basin, Montana, United States - Total cells FGM rep3 HSBNCT.FGM.300.1.N14 ...
TTCCCGCACCATGTGGCAGACTTGATAGGTGCAGGTCTTGGTCCGCGATTCGGTGACCCAGCGGCACACCGTGACGGGCACCTGTTTCTTCACCACGCATCGCTCGTAGCGGACGCAATGGATCGTTTTTTCGCAAACTTCGGGAACCCAAACCCGCTTGCAGATCATCCGCGGCGCACATCCGCATTTCTGCTCGGATCCGCAGCCTTTCTGTACAACGCCGCAGGGAGCCTCGATCATGCAGGTTTCCCAACGGCCGCCACACACTTTGACCGTCTTGGTGTAATGCACCGGCTTGAGCACGACCTCGCAGACCTCTTTCATGACCGTCTCGGTCACCGGCACGCAGACGTTGTAGCAGATCGTTCGCGTCTTGGTTTCCCAAACGGGCCTGCTGACCGTGTAATTCACGGTCCGATAGCAGGTCTCGTAGACCGGCTTGCAGACGGTATAGCAGATTTCCTTGGTCTTCGTTTCCCAGACGGGCTTGCTGACCGTGTAGTTCACCGTCCGATAGCAGGTCTCGTATACGGGCTTGTTAACCGTGTAGCAGATTTCCTTGGTCTTGGTTTCCCAAACGGGCCTGCTGACGGTGTAGTTCACCGTTCGATAGCAGGTTTCGTACACCGGCCGGCAGACCGTGTACGTGCAATCCCGGTAACGGGTTTCCGAAACGTATTTCACGCAGTTGATCGTGCGCGGTTCGCAAACCGTTTCTCGAACGGTGCGATAGCACGTGAATTGCTGCTTTTCGTACACGACCTTGCGGCAGGTCTTCATCACCGTATAGCACTGGGGCTTTTCGGTACACGATTCTGCTATCTCGACGCCGCAACCAGCTTTTTGATAACTGGCAGCACCGAGATAGGCGGCACTTGCCGAGTTTGTGGAAGCGGCGACGATCAGCACGACTGCCGCCGCTACGCCATACCTGGTCTTCATTGCGCGATCTCCTTGCTTTGGCAAGCTTGAACGGGTCTTTGGGTCTGGTCAGACAGGCTTTCCTGATACGGGACGCATCTTTCCGGCAGCCCCCGTCCGCACTCCGTGATCTCCGTCCCCGGTGGATCTTGCGAGCGACCCGCCCGGGGCTTTCCTCGCGATTTCTTGGGTCTTTGCCCGCAATGATGTCAATTCAGGCAAACTGCTACGTCTATGACGTCCGGTAAAAATACGTTCTATGCGATATATACATCGTCATTAGCGAACTGCTGGAATAATGATAATCGCGCCGCGCACGGGTAATGCGTAGGACGATCCGCCCATAACGAATGTAACATTGTGAAAGCCTTTGTCGGTTGGGAAGAGTGCGCATTTTGGCTGCACAATCCGCTTAACCGTTGGCTGCCGTACAAGCCGCAAGTTTTTTCATCGGAAACATGCGGCCGCATCTGGAAGGCTTTCTGCGAAATCTGTGACAAGTCGCATAGCGGGCCCCCCTTTGCCAATCCCGTCCGACGCTTTACACTACATGGCTAATCTTGCTGGCTTTCAGGATTTTTTTGCGACAAGAGGTGAGCTGATGGGAGATTCGGTGTTCAAGAAGGTTGAAATCGTGGGGACGTCCGGCAATTCGTTCGAAGACGCCGTGACCAATGCGATCGCAAAAGCGTCGGAGACGATCACAGGCCTCAGCTGGTTCGAAGTGATCGAGGAACGTGGGGCGATTGCCGAAGGAAAAGTAAAGCAGTACCAAGTGACGATTCGAATCGGCTGCAAGGTGGAGTGACGCCGAGTCGATTTTCAGGCAGCACGGCGATTCGCCGGGTATTTCGGGGAGGACGGCATTCCGTCCGTCCAGACTGTCGGCCGGAGGAAGTCGTGTCCGCACAAGTAGCAGCGGACGCGAACTAGCAAGGGTCGGATGATCAGTTCCAGCCGGCTGTCGTCATGTTGACTCTTGCGCAGCTTCGTCGATCCGCATCGCGGGCATTTCATGGCCTTTGTCCCTCCGTGGTACGCTGGCAGAGTTGAATTCGATGGCATGAAACGGACTGCAAGCAGTCCCTTGCCGGCCATTGCCGTTGATCGGCACTCGGTCGCCGTCCATACAGGTTTTGGCCGTTCCGTCCCGCAACCGATATCATTCCTACAGAAGGCAACATGGCCAAATTCGTGGTTCGCTATGGCGTGGCACGCCACTTGGCGGTACTTTCCAGCCGTGGAGGAATGGTGTTCGACCGCGGCACGAAGGTAATTGCGCGGACCAATCGGGGACTGGAGGTCGGGGAGGTTCTGTGCGAGGCCAGTCCGGCACGGCTGGAGGATTCGGAAATCACGACGGAGGGCCAAATTCTTCGAGAAATGACGGCCGAAGACACCAACGAGCAGGCTCATATTGAGACTTCCGCAAGGCACGAGTTTGGGATCTGCCGCCGCCACGTGGACGAATTGGCTCTGCAGATGCAGATCGTGGACATCGAGCACTTGTTCGGCGGCGAGCGAATCGTGGTGTACTATCTGGCCGAAGGACGGATTGATTTTCGCGAATTAGTCAAGCGTTTGGCCGGCGAGTTTCAGACCCGCATCGAGATGCGGCAGATCGGCGTGCGTGATGAAGCCAAGCTGTTGGCGGATTTTGGAGACTGTGGCAAGGCGGTTTGCTGCAACACGCATCTGATTGAGATGCCCCCGGTTTCGATGAAAATGGCCAAATTACAGAAGGCGACGCTGGACCCCACGAAAATTTCGGGACGGTGTGGCCGTCTGAAGTGTTGCCTGCGTTATGAATATGACACGTATGTCGAGCTGCAGCGCGATCTGCCCCCGATCGGTTCCGAAGTAAACCTCGAAAAAGGCGCAGCGCGCGTGATCGGTCAGGAAATCCTTGCTCAGCAGCTGCTTGTCGAATTCGAGGACAGCCGGCGTGTGTTGGTCGACGTCGCGGACGTGTTGTCCGTGACTCGGCGCGGCGGGGGGCGGGCGAAGACCGGTAATTGACGGTAGAGGGCTCATGTCGGCAGAAGAACATCCTTTGTTACAGCTGCTCAAGCGGGACACGCGCTACCGTTTGGAAGCGTACCAGTTCGTCCGCGAAGGACTGGACTACGCGCAACGGGCGTTGGGAATGGGCGTCGCACGTCCGCTACGGCGAGGCGAGAAGCCGCCGCCCGAATCTCATCTCACCGGCCAGGAATTGTGCGACGCGCTGCGGCGTCTTGCCTTGGACCAATTTGGTTTCATGGCCAAGTGGGTCCTGAACAGCTGGGGGATTTACGCCACCAGTGACTTTGGCGAACTCGTCTACAACATGATCGCGGTGAACGTGATGCGCAAGTCTAAGACAGACCGGCGAGAAGACTTTGACGGCGTCTACGATTTTGAAGATGCGTTTGTCCGTCAGTTTCGAATCGGGGCACCGGAATGAGACCCTTCGACAAAATCACGTTGACCCGACTGGGCAGAAGATGACTTGGCAGAAGATGACCTAGCGGAACGAGTCCGAATGATATGGGCAGACGCGGGGCGGGCAAGGTGACAGGCACGGGAAACGGGGTGACGCAGCGTCGATCGGCGGACGCGACGACCGACCCGCGCTCGGCCAAGTTCCCCGTCCAACCGCGCCGCGGTAATCGCTTGCTTCTGACGGTCAGTGGATTGGTGTTTCTCGGCTGGCTGGTCGCGTTGGCTTGGCTGGCTTTGTTCTAACGCGGCCTTGGCCCGCGATTAGAGCAGGACGGAATACGATTCCGTCCGGGACGGATTGGAATCCGTACCTTAACATGCACCCACGGCGACAAGGAGGTCGCGATGGTTTGGCTTTTCTTGCTCTGGACGGCGGCGCCCCCCGATGTTTCTCCGGCCGCAGACACGCTGGTGGTCTGTCCTCCGGCTTTCATCGCACCGCTGGAGCCGTGGATTGCTCATCGGCGCCGACAAGGCCACAACGTTCAAATTTTCACGCAGGCGACGTCGGCCGATTCGATTCGTGCTGCGATCCGCGAACGCGCCCGGCACGGATCGCTGAAGTACGTGCTGCTCGCCGGCGATGCCGAACCAGCTGACGAGCCGCGGGGGCGCGCGCCGAAGGCGTTCGCGAGCGTTCCCACCGGCTCGATCCCCGCCCGCGTGAATATCCGGTGGGGTTCGGAATCGGAGATTGCCACGGACAACTGGTACGCCGACCTGGACGATGACGGTTTGCCCGAACTGGCAATCGGGCGTCTGTCCGCGGATACGCCGGACGCCCTGCAGACCCAAGTGCGGAAGATTCTGGCGTACGAGACCGCCTTGGACGCCGGCCGCTGGCAGCGGCAAATCAATCTGGTCGCCGGGCTCGGCAGCTTTGGCGCGGTGACCGATGGCGTGCTGGAGATGGCCACCAAGAAATTCTTGAGCGACGGTATTCCCGCGGCGTATCAGACGAGCATGACCTATGCCAGCTGGACGAGTCCCTACTGTCCCGATCCGCGGCGGTTTCGCGATACGGCTCTGTGGCGGCTGAACGAAGGCTGTCTGTTCTGGATCTATCTCGGTCACGCACATACCAGTTATCTGGAACCCGTGCGTGTTCCCGGCGGCGCATTTCCCGTGTTAGGCACGCGGGATGGCGCGTGGATGAACGCTGCCGCCGGGCTGCCCATCGCGCTGCTGCTGACGTGCTATGCCGGAGCTTTCGACCAGGCGGAGGATTGCCTGGGCGAGTCGATGGTGCGGTCTGTCGGCGGACCGGTCGCCGCGATTTGCGGATCGCGTGTGACCATGCCGTACGGGATGGCCGTGCTGGGCGATGCGCTGATGGACGAGTACTTTGTCCAACGGCGGCCGACGCTGGGCGAGTTGCTGTTGGCGGCCAAGCGACGGATGGGACCGGACGAACCCCACAATCCCCGCCGCCAGTTGCTGGACGTCATCGCCGCATCACTCAGTCCGGCGGCGGATCAATTGGCGGAAGAACGCCTCGAGCACGTCGCCTTGTTCAACCTGCTGGGCGATCCGTTGCTGCGGCTGCCGCAGCCGGACGCCATCGTGCTGCAGACGGCCGAGACCGTCCGCGGCGGCCAAGCACTAATGGTCGCCGGACGCTGCGAATTGGCCGGCGACGGCTGGATCGAACTGGTTTGCCGCCGCGACCGCACCCGCACCAGCTTCGCCCCCCGACGCCGGTTCGAACCGACGCACGAGTTTCTGGAATCCTTTCAGGATACGTACCGCCAAGCCAACGACGCGGTGTGGACCGCCCAGCCGTTCACCAGCAACGGCGGCGAGTTCGAACTTCGGCTGGACGTCCCGCCGGAGTGCAGCGGCCCGTGTCACGTGCGGGCCTGGGTGGCGACGGCCCAGGACGTCGCCCTCGGCGCTGCCGACGTGTTCGTGTACCTGTCCTCAGAAAACCGGCAGCCGATCTACCGCGAAGCCGGCCGGGCTCAAGAACGGGGAGCGAGGTGAATTTCGCCCGGCAGTTCCCCAGGAATATGATTGGCAGGAATAGGGCGCCGGAACGAACGCATTCAGCGCAGCCCGGGTGGACAACAGACGGCGGGACAGGGTAGGTTGATGCCCGCCCGAGCAACACGATCTGTCGTTTCCCCGCAAACTTGCCAATGACGTTTCAGCCACCAGCCACTGCTGCTCCTCGAGAGCATCCTTTGGCGCCCGGTCCGCTACACGAAGCGGACCGGCGCGTCCAGATGTTTGCGATGAGCTTGTCGCTGCTGGTCGGGCTGGCGATGTTCGCGATCAAGGTGGGGGCCTATGCGTTGACGGGCTCGGCCGTCATTTTGGGCGATGCGGCCGAGTCGGTGGTGCACGTGGCCGCGGTCGTGTTCGCTTTCTGCAGCCTGCGGTTGAGCTATCGCCCTGCCGATCCGAGCCATTTGTACGGACACGCCAAGATCAGTTTCTTCTCGGCCGGCTTCGAAGGCGCCATGATCGTTTTGGCGGCGACATACATCATCTTCGAGGCGATCCGCAAATGGGTGACGGGATTGGAACTGGAGAACCTCGGGCTGGGGACCTCGCTGACCGTGCTGGCGATGATGATCAACGGCGCCTTGGGGGCCTACTTGATCTGGACGGGAAAGCGGCGCAAGTCGCTGATTCTCCAGGCGAACGGGAAACACGTGTTGACCGATTTCTGGACCAGTCTGGGCGCCGTTTGCGGCTTGAGTCTGGCGCTGCTGACGGGTTCGCTGGTGTGGGATCCGATTGCCGCAATTGTCGTCGCCTTGAACATTCTGTGGTCAGGGATCGGCTTGATGCGGCAGAGCATCAGCGGCCTGATGGACGTCGCGGACCCGCAGCTGCACCCGCAGATCGTCGAGTTGCTCGACCGCCAGACGCACTCGCACGGCATCACCTACCACAATCTGCGGCACCGTCACATGGGCGACGCCTATTGGATCGAAGTCCATTTGTTGTTTCCCGGGTCGATGCCGATCCGCGAAGCGCATCGGATCGCGACGCGGATCGAAAATGCCGTGGCCGACGCACTCGACCCGCACAGCTACGTTACGACTCACCTGGAATCCATCGAAGACCACGATCGCGTGCATTCCCAGGAATCGCTTTGAAGGATCGACCGCATGACGGGAATGCAGTTGGGAGAGTTGTCGGCCGTAGGGGCGGCCGTGTTGTGGACGCTGTCCACGCTGGCGTGGACTTCTTCCGGGCGGCGGATCGGCGCGCTGGCCGTCAGCGTCCATCGTCTGATGATCACCTGCGTGTTCCTGACCGTCTACGGCGGACTGGTCCGCGGCCGCTGGCTGCCGAGCGATGCGAGCGCCGAAACGTGGCTGATCCTGGGCCTGTCCGGGCTGATGGGCTTTTTTGTGTGCGATCTGTGCGCCTTCAAGGCCCTGCTGATGATCGGCCCGCGTCTGACGCTGCTGCTGCAGGCCCTGTCACCGCCGACGGCCGCGATCATCTCGTGGCTCGTGATGGGCGAGGCGCTTGTGCCGCGGCAATGGCTGGCGATGGCGATCACGATCAGCGGCATTACGTGGGTGGTGCTGGAGCGGCGGCCGCCGACGGGCGCGGCGCACGGGCGGCGTTCCTCGGCGGTGGGAATCCTGCTGGCGGTCACGGCCGCGCTGGCGCAAGCCGTGGCGATGATGCTGTCGCGCAAAGGCATCGGCCAGTACGATGCCGTCGCGGCCACGTTCATCCGCGTGTTGGCGGCCATCCCGGGCTACGTCGTGCTGCTGACCGTCGTCGGCCGCTGGCCGGCCGTGTTTGTGGCCGTGCGTGACGTGCGGGCGATGGCGATCGTCACCGTCGGCAGCGTCGTCGGCCCGTTCCTGGGCGTCGTGGTCTGCATGATCGCGCTGCGGCACGCCCCGACGGGCGTCGTGGCCACGATCGTCAATACGATGCCCGTGCTGATCCTGCCGTTCGCGATTGTGCTATACCGCGAACGAGTCAGCTTCCGCGCCGCTGCCGGCGCCGTGGTCACGGTGATCGGCGTGGGCCTGATGTGCTGGGGGGCATAGTCCCTGCGGATGTCGTATCCTGCGCATTGCTTCGCATGCCCGTCACGCGAAAACGCAAACCGATTAGCGGTCATCAGCGTCAATCAGCGGTCCCGCTTCTCTTGGCTTCCATGAACTCAGGCTGCGATCGAAGAGGACCGCTAATGAACGCTAATGAACGTCGGTACATTTCCGGCGACGAAGGTCGGCGGTGCAGCGCTGATGAATCGAATGGCTTGGCCCCTCACTTCGCTCCGAAACCGACTTTGACGCGTGGCGGAAAACGTTTTAGAACTTCGGCATAACGCTCGTATTCGGCGCCTAATACTACGGTCGCGGGGATGTGGCGAATACCCAGGTTTACATCCTCCTTCGGATCCGTGTACAAATTGACCATCGTCACGCCGCCGGTCTCCGGCACGATCGCACCGCTGAAGCCAGCCGAGTAGCCGCGCGGAAAGATCGCTTGTTCCAACTGGATTACGGCGCTGAGTTTGAATTCATCAATGCGGACGCCCGCCAGGTGCGCGTTCAGCGTGTAAATCCGGCTCCGCCGGTTCGACAGGCCTCCGTCGGCGATTAGGAACGACGCCTGGTCGATCCCGTCGATGTATCGATCCGCGGGTACGAACTGGGTCGCTTCGGCGCCCGGCGCGCCGGCGATCGAGATGCAGGTGTTGAACAAATCCGCCAAATCGAACAGCCCGTCCGACCTTCGTGGCGCGATGGTGCCTCTCCAGTAAGCGAACGTCGGAACCCGCACGCCGCCTTCCCAGGAAGAGCCCTTGTGGCCGCGGAACGGCGTGCGGCCATGGGGCGGGATTTCTCCCTCCGGCCCGTTGTCCGAAGTGAATACGACCAGGGTGTTTTCGAGCTGTCCCGTCTCCTCGAGCGCTCGGACCAGCCGGTCCAGGATGTCGTCTGCCTCGACGATCGAATCGCTGTACGTCGTCCGCGCCGGGGACTTGCCCGCGTACTTGTCGTTGGGATAGTTGTCGAAGTGGGCAGCGCGCGTGCTGTGGTACAGGAACCACGGCCGCTCATCTTCCGCCATTTTCCGAATGAACTTGTCGCTGTATTGCGCCCAGTCCTGGTCCAAGTCCGGGATGGTCGTGAGGTTGATCTCGTACACATTTTCCACACCCGGCTTGCCCTTCGCGCAGTGGACGTTGTTGTGATTGAAGGGCAGTTTTTCCATCATCGCAAATCGCGACGGACTCAACGCAAACTCCGGATTGAAGTACACGTCTCGCCATTCGGTGTACATGTCGGACACGCCGAGGAACCCGTAGTAGTCGTCATAGCCGACGTTTTGGGGTAATGAACCCTCGTTCTCGCCCATGTGCCATTTGCCAACACCCTGCGTCACATAACCTTGCTTCTGCAGCACCGACGCCACCGTGACGGCGCCATCGAGGCCGCCCGATTCACCGTACATCGGCGGCCGCAGCAGGCCGTGGTGCAGCGGGTTCTGTCCCAGGTGAATCGTAGCCCGCGTGGGCGTGCAGCTGGGGGTCGAATAAGCAGAAGTGAGGATCAGCCCCGCCTGAGCCAGCCGGTCCATCGTCGGCGTCGGATTGCCGATCGCTTCCCCACCGCCGTTGAAGCCGGGGTCCATCCAGCCCACGTCGTCCATGACAAAGATCAGGATGTTCGGCTTCTTGCCGAACCGTTTTTGCAGCGCGGCAAGCTTCTGCCTCGCCTGCTGGTCCTGCTGGGCATGGACAATCACGGGTTCCATGTTGTCGGCAATCTTAGTCGGCAGGACGTGCAGGTACTGGCCGGGATGGTCGTAACCCGTGGCCGAAGCCTGCCCGGTCGCCGACCCGCGGGTGATGTCCGCGGCCCATGTAAGGCACTGCGAAAAAAGTCCGAACAGGAAAACAAACGGCAGCCAGCAAGGCTTGCTCCTTGTCTGTCTTTCGGTCGGCCCAATTGCGTACGTCGCCATGTTTCGCGTCTCCTTGCTTGTTTGGAATTGGCCAGCGCAGGAAAAGCGCAGGGCCAAGGACGTGTTTCGAGATTTCTTCGAGATTTCTGTTCCGCGACGCGCCATGGCTCGCTGCCAAACACCTTCTTGAACGCGATGTCGATCTACGGGTCAAGCCGGGAATCATGGGCCCGGATCCATGGGGGGCGCAGGGCGAACAACGGTCCGATTATATCGACGTCGCTGCCAGAAAACGACCGGCCGTCGCTCCGAACTTCAAGCACCGGGAATTGCAGTTCGTTCCACGTGTTACGATGGCGGCTTGGCGACGCGTCCTGATGCCACGCCGTGACGAGCTGCCCGCCATGTCCGAGAAACACGCACTCAACGTACCCCCTGCCCACGCACTGGGGGCAGACGGAAAGGAGGCAGACGGAAATGAGTGAGGACGGCTCCATTGAGATGTAACCTTCGCGAGACAACCAAGCCGCAATCCGGTGTAGATCAAGTCGGCTGCGTAGCGGTACCGCCCGTCGAGGGCAGGGTTCAGATAGACGCTGCTCTCGAGCCGGCTTACAATAATCGACAAGACAGACGAAAGGCGGCTCACCTTCGTACGCGTCTCTTCCCCAAAGGCCCGCGCGAGAGGCCGTGTTTGGGCGTCTGTTCCAAATCTCGCATGGACCAAAGAGGAGAAAGTGATGCGTACGGGTGATTCGATGAATCGGTGCCGAAGCCGGCGTAGATTCCTCAAGACCCTGGGTTCGGCCGGGGCCGCCATCGCGGTTCCGACCATCGTCCCCAGCTCCCTGTTCGGGGCTTCCGCGCCGACCAATCGGATCGGGATAGGGGTGATCGGCAACGGCAACCAGTCCACGATCGACATCCCGGCGTTCCTCCACAACGACGACGTCCAGGTGCTGGCCGTGTGCGACGTCAACACGGCCAGCGGCGGCTACCGCACACCCCAACAATTCCTCGGACGCAAGCCGGCCCAGGAGCAGGTCAACAAGCACTACGCCGAGAAGACGGGCCGTGGTCGGTATCAGGGCTGCGACGCGTACCGCGATTTCCGCGAGGTCCTCGGCCGCAGCGACATCGACGCCGTGGCGATCATCGTGCCCGACCACTGGCACGCTCTGATGACCGTGGCCGCCGCCAAAGCCGGCAAGGACATCTACTGTGAGAAACCGCTTTCACTGACGGTGGCCGACGGTCAGGCCATGGTCCGGGCCGTGCGCCAGCACGGGCGGATTCTGCAGACCGGCAGTCATTGGCGATCGTATCCACTGGCGCGCCGCGCCTGCGAGTTGGTCCGCAACGGGCGGATCGGCAAGCTTCAGCGGATCCTGACCAGCTTGCCGCCGAACAACGCCGTCAGTCCGGGAGTAGGCTGGCAGCCGATGTCTGTGCCCGAGGGATTCGATTACGACTTGTGGCTGGGCCCGGCTCCAAAGGCGGAATACCACCAGGATCGCTGTTTCTACCGGTTCCGATTCATTCTGGACTACTCGGGCGGGCAGGTGACCAATTTCGGCGCCCACCGCAACGACATCGCCCAGTGGGGTCACGGCACGGATCTGACCGGCCCGGTCGAAGTCGAGGACCTGGGCGGCGAATTTCCGCCGAAGGGCGACCTCTTCACCACGGCTCTCAAGGCGGCCTTCCGCTGCCGCTTCGCCGACGGCGTCGAGTTGGTGTGCCGCACGGAGGAGCCGGGCTCCGACGCGCGGTTCGAGACGCGATTCGAGGGCCCCGAGGGCTGGATAGAATTCACCCGCAGCGGTCTGAGGACTCACCCCGAGTCGCTGGCCGGCTCGCAGATCGGCCCCGACGAAATCCACCTGCCGGTCAGCAATCCCCAACGCTCGGGCAACGAGAAGGGGACCAGCTACCTGATCCCCGATCACGTGCGCAACTTCCTCGACGCGGTCAGGAGCCGCGAGGACCCGATCCAGCCGGTCGAGGTCGGCCATCGCACGGCCACGATTTGCCACCTGAGCAACATCGCCATGCTGTTGAAACGCAAGATCCGTTGGGACCCGGATCAGGAGCAGATTCTGGGCGACGACGAGGCGGCCGCCATGCTCCGCCGACCCTATCGCTCACCCTGGCATTTGTAGAAGCGGATTCCCATTGCCCAGCCAGTCGGCGCGTATCTCGACACGGGGCACATGGCGTTGAAGGGCGGCGGCGACAGTTGGAGGCAGGGGATCGACCTGCTGGCTCCCTGGATCGCCCTGGTCGCAGTCAAAAACTTCTCGTTGGAAACGGCCGGCCGGGACGCGCAGGGGCAGCAACTGTGGCGCACCAGGACCGTGCCCATCGCCGACTGCCTTTGTCCTCTGCCCCGCTTCATCGCCGCCCTGAAGACGGCCGGCTATAGCGGCAGCTATTCGCCGCACAGCGAGTATGAAGGGTCCCACAGCTTCCGTGAACTCAGCACCGACGAATGCCTGCAGCAGACGGCCGTCGATTTGCAGTATCTCCGCACCCTGCTCTGATCGGCGCGGGCCGCCCCGAGACGGACGAGGACTTTCTCCCGCCGCTGCCGCCGACGGGAGGGGAAAGGATGGGACGTCGGGCGGTCGCGTCTGATCTCCTCCCCATTTCTAGCGAGCAGGTGCTTTCTTCACGAAGATCGAGTATATTCGGGCGTCACCATCAACCTGCCGGAGCGTCCTTGCCATGAAATCGAACCCGATCCGCTTTGCCCTTCTGGCCACTCTGTGCGCCGTCACGTCGATCGTTGCGGCCGAGCCGCGACGGCCCAATATCCTGTTCATCCTGGTCGACGACCAGTCGCCGTTCGACTTGAAAATCTACGATCCGAAATCGCCGCTGCAGACGCCGGTTCTCGACCGTTTGGCGGCCGCCGGGATGACCTTCGACGGTGCCTATCACATGGGGGCTTTCAGCGGCGCCGTCTGCGCGCCATCGCGGCACATGATCATGAGCGGCCGCACCGTCTGGCACCTGCCCAACGCTCCCGGCGCGATGAAGAGAGGATTGTGTCCGCCCGAATTGGAGCAGAATACGATCCCCGCCGTGTTCAACCGCGCCGGCTACGCGACGATGCGCACCTGCAAAATGGGCAACAGTTACGAAGCCGCAAACAAGCTGTTCGCCGTCCGCCGCGATGCCACCAAACGCGGTGGTACCGACGAATCGGGCAGCGCCTGGCATGCGGACCAAGTCCTGACGTATCTCGACGAACGCGAAGCCGGCCAAGCGACGGCTCCGTTCCTGATCTACTTTGGATTTTCGCACCCGCACGATACCCGCGACGGGAAACCGGAACTGCTGGACAAGTACGGAGCCGTCAATCACGCCGACCGCAATACGCTGCCGTCGGCGAATTCTCAAGCGCCGCCGCTGCCGGTCAACTATCTTCCCGCACATCCCTTCCACCACGGGCATCCGAATCTTCGCGACGAGGTCGCCGTGAGCGGCGTGTGGGAGCGGCGAGACGAGATCACGATCCGAAACGAGTTGGGACGCGAATTCGCTTGCGGCGAAAACATCGACATTCAGATCGGCCGCGTCCTGAAGAAACTCGACGCGATGGGTGAACTGGACAACACCTACATCTTCTACACCGCCGATCATGGAATGGCCATCGGCCGGCATGGCTTGCAAGGTAAGCAGAACCTGTACGAGCACACGTGGCGCGTCCCGTTCATCGCCGCGGGCCCCGGCATCCCGGCGGGCTCGCGCGCCCAAGGGAATATCTACCTGCTCGACGTCCTCAGCACGCTGTGCGATCTGGCCGGCATCCAGCCGCCGAAGACCAACGAAGGCCGCAGCTTTCGGCCCGTGCTCGAAGGCAAACAGGACACCGTGCGGGACGTCCTGTTCGGCGTCTACTGCGGCGGCACCAAGCCGGGGATGCGCAGCGTCAAGAAGGGCGATTGGAAGCTGATCAAGTACGATGTGATGGATGGCCAAGTCCGAGAAACCCAGCTGTTCAACCTGGCCGTGAATCCGGACGAACTGCTCTCGCAGCACCATGCTCCCGACGTGATGCGCTGGACGGGAAATCGGCCCGAGAAGCACCACGTCAATCTGGCCGCCGACCCGCGTTACGCGGAACAACTCGCCGAATTGGAAGCCTTGCTGCTGGCTGAAATGCGCCGCCTGGATGATCCCTATCGGATATGGAATCAGCCGGATGACGGTCTCGCGCCACTCTCCGTCGAGCCCGCGGCAAAAAAGGCCAAAACTGGAAAGATAAAGCAGTAACGAAAGAAGGAGAATTCTCGATGCGAACCGTCTTGATCGCCAGCTGTGCGATGCTCTTGTCCGTCGGAGGAACCGCTTCCGCGACGGAGGCGGCGGCCCCGAACATCGTGTTCATCATTTCCGACGATCAAGCTTGGACCGACTATGGATTCATGGGCCATCCCGTGATCCGAACGCCGCGGTTGGATGAGCTGGCGGCGCGCAGCGCGCTGTTCCCCCGCGGCTACGTGCCCACGGCGCTGTGCCGCCCCTCGCTGGCGACGATGAGCACCGGCTTGTACGCCCACCAGCACAAGATCTCGGGCAACGATCCGTCCGTCGCGCTGGCGGCGCCCGCGTCGGCCGAGTACGCCGCCTTGCGCGAGCGGCTGATCGCTCACATCGACTGCCAGCCGACAGTTCCCAAGCTGCTCGCCGAGCGTGGTTACTTGAGCCATCAATCGGGAAAATGGTGGGAAGGGTCCTACCGACGCGGCGGCTTTACACATGGCATGACGCGCGGGTTTCCCGAACCGGGCGGCCGGCACGGGGACGACGGCTTGGCCATCGGCCGCCAGGGCATGCAATCGCTGGTCGATTTCGTAGAACACGCAGTTGCGGAACAGAAGCCCTTCTTTCTGTGGTATGCACCGTTCCTGCCCCACACCCCGCACAATCCGCCGGAACGACTGTTGGCCAAGTACCGCGATGGCGTCGATTCGCTGCCGGTGGCCAAATACTACGCGATGTGCGAATGGTTCGACGAGACGTGCGGGGAACTGATCGATTTGATCGATACCAAGGGCCTGACGAACAAGACGCTGTTCGTTTACGTGGGCGATAACGGCTGGATTCAAGACCCGCGGTCGAACAACTATGCACCGCGCTCCAAACAATCCCCCAACGAAGCCGGCGTGCGGCAGCCGATCATGCTCAGCTGGCCCGGCGTCATCCCGCCGGGCCGCCGCGACGAATTGGTCAGCAGCATCGATCTGGCCCCGACCATGCTCAGCGCCGCGGGAGCCAAAATTCCAGACAATCTACCTGGTCTGGATTTGATGCCGGTGGTTCGCGACGGCAAACTCCTGCCGCGGGATACGATCTTTGGCGAGGGCTTTGCGCACGATATCGCCGACGTGGATACGCCCGAGGCTTCGCTGCTGTATCGCTGGGCGATCGAAGGTCGCTGGAAGCTGCTGCTGACCTACGACGGCGTGTTGGGCCGCTACGCCAGCAGCCATCCGCGGACCGAACGTCGTCCGCAACTGTACGATCTGGTCGCCGATCCCCACGAGACGGCCAACCTGGCCGTCCAGCATCCCGACCTTGTCGCCCGCTTGGCCGGCAAGATCGACGCTTGGTGGCCTGTCCGCCAGCGACAGGTGCAGACGGTTTGGAGCGAGTGAAGCACGCGCCGCGGGGAAGGGGGTGGGTAGAGTCTTACGGTATGTCTTCTTCGCGCCGTGCGCGCATCTTCGTTTAACCGCGACCCAACGGGGAGCACGGACGCTCGCAACGACGTCCATCGCCTTCCTGCCGGCCAAACCGCCGCTACGGCGTATGTTGTTTAGGTGAGAGATTACGTGAGAGATTACGTGAACTGCCCCCTGACCCCTGACTCGCTCGCGTCACGTGAGTTCCCCGGTTTTCTCCAGTCCGCGTTCGGCCGCGTGGAAGCCGCACGCTTTGTGGGCGCCATCACAGAACGGTTTCTTGGCCGACTGGCCGCATCGGCACAGAAAAATTGCGGGCTTCGTCCTGTCGAACGAGAACTCGTTGCCCGCGGCGTCGACCACGGTCACGGGACCTTCGATCATCAACGGACCGTTATCGCGGACGCGAATCACCACTTCTGCCATCGAACCATCTCCTTGGATGAATCATCTAGTTTATGCCGTCGCCCAGTATCCTCCGCGGGCATGGTCGTAGACGGCTTCGCGCCCGCAGCGCGATTCGTCGAAACGGCCGTCGCGAAAGACTTCGTGGCCGAGCACCCACGTGCGCACCGGCCAGCCCCGTAGCGTCTCGCCATGCCACGGACTCCAGCGGCATTTGGTCTCTTGCTGTTCGTTGCGGATCTCGGCCGTCTTCTGCAGATCGACCAACACCAGATCGGCGTCGTAGCCCGCCGCGATCCGGCCTTTGCCGACAAGATCCCAAACCCGGGCCGGTGCGTCGCACATCCAGCGGACCACCTGCTCGATCGTGCAGCGGCCTTGGTTGACTTGGTTCAGCATTAACGCCATTGAATTTTCCACGGCCGGAATGCCCGACGGCGACTGCGGATAGGGCCGCTGCTTTTCTTCCAGCGTGTGCGGCGCGTGGTCGGTCGCGACGACCTGCACGCGTCCGTCCAGCAGAGCTTGCCACAGATGATCGCCGTCGGCACGGCTCTTGACGGACGGGTTCATCTGGACGAGCGTGCCCAGCCGCGGATAGTCGTCGATGCTAAAGAACAAATGGTGCGGGCACACCTCGGCGGTAATCAGCCCCCGGTGATCGGCGGCCAGGTCCGCTTCGGCGCCGGTCGAAACGTGCAGCAGATGGAAGCGATGGCGATGCCGATAGGCCAAGTCCAAGGCGCGGCACGTGCAGACCATCGCCGCTTCGCGGTCACGAATGCGCGAATGATCCGCGACGTCGCACGTGCCGGCCAGCCGCCGCTGGTTGGATCGTACGATCGTCTCGTCCTCGCAATGAGCGCAGATCGGCAAGCTGGTCTCGGCAAAAATCCGCTCCAGCGCGTCCTGGTCGTCGACCAGCAGGTCGCCCGTGCTGGACCCGATGAAGATCTTGATGCCCGGCGTCCGCCGCACCCGGCGCAATTCTTCCAAGTTATCCGGCGTCGCGCCGACGTAGAACCCGAAATTCACCAAGCTGCGATCGGCGGCCAGAGCCAGTTTTTCTTCCAGGCGCGCCCGCGTCGTTGTGGTGGGATTCGTGTTCGGCATCTCCAAGAACGTCGTGACCCCGCCCTTGGCACAGGCCCGGCTGGCATGGCGCAGGTCTTCTTTGTGCGTCAAGCCAGGCTCACGGAAGTGGACTTGATCGTCGATCGCGCCGGGGATCAGGTACCGGCCCGTCGCGTCGACGACGGTGTCCGCCGCCGCGTGAACCGCCGGGTCGATCGCGGCGATCTTGTCGCCGTCGATCAGCACGCTGGTTTGCAGCAACCCTTCCGGCAGAACGACGGTTGCGTTTCGGATCAGTGTTTTCATGACGCTGGCAGCGGGACTATTGGACTTCGTATGTTATACGCCCATGCTGCTGGGCTCGCGAGACCAGGTCCAGCGAATAGAGTCCGGCCAGCACGAATTCGACGCATGACGCGCGGACGGCAGGGTCGTCCGAGGCGTTGACTTCGAAGGCCTTGTCCCAGACCGGCGGGACGCGTTTCAGCCGGCCTGCGTACTGCGCAGACGGCAACAAGTCGCCGACATCGATCTTCACACCCTTGTTAAAAATTTCCGAGATTTCCGCCAGGCCGTGCTTGTCGACGTATTCCTCGAACACCACTCGGATCGCTTCGGCGGTGACCGCATCGAGCACTTGCCGCTCCGACATCTGGTGGCTGCCCATCAAGTCCAATTCCAGCTTGCCCAGCGACGACGAGTAGATCCGGCCCAGGTCACTGATCCGAGGCACCGCAGGCCGTTCGCCCAGCAGCACGCCGCGTTGCCGAGCGCTGGCGACCATCGTGCGATAATTGGCGATACTGAACCGGGCGCTGATCCCCGATTGTTGATCCACGTGTTTCGACTTGCGGGCCTGGACCGTGATTTCCTCGACGATTTCCCGCATGAAATACGGTACGGCCACCGGATAGGAGCCGGCCAACTCGATGCCCGCCTCCTGTTCCATGATCTCGATGCCCTGGTCGCGCGAGCGCGGATAATGCGTGTGGATCACCGACCCGATGCGGTCCTTGAGCTGCGGAATCACTTTGCCGCTGCGATTGAACGTGGCCGGATTCGCCGAGAACAAGAGCATCAGATCCAGGTCAAAGCGGATCGGATAACCGCGGATCTGGACGTCGCGCTCTTCGAGGATGTTGAACAAGCCAACCTGGACCAATTCGTCCAATTCCGGCAGTTCGTTGACTGCGAACACGCCGCGATGCATTCGAGGGATCAAGCCGAAGTGCAACGCCTGTTCGGTGGACATGCTTGCCCCGCCTGCCAGTTTGGCCGGGTCAATCTCGCCGATCACGTCCGCAAACTTGGTTCCCGGCGCCAAACGCTCGGCGTACCGATCGTCGCGGTGCCACCAGCCGATCGGCACGTCTTCCTCCGGATAACTCGCTACATAGCATTTGCAGGCCCGGCTGATGGGATGGTAGGGATCGTCATGAAACGGCGCTTGAGGAATGTCGATAAAGGGGATGTATTCGTCCAGGAATCGCACCAGACCGCGCATCAGCCGCGTCTTGCCTTGGCCCTTTTCGCCCAGAAACAGCATGTCGTGGCCCGCCAGCACGGCCAGGCTGATCTCCGGGATGACCGTATCGTCATAGCCGACAATGCCGGGAAACAGCTCCTCGCCGGACGCCAACACTCGCAAGAAGTTGTCATGGACCTCGCGTTTGACGGATTTGGACTGCCAGCCGCTGTCCCGCAGCGCTTTCAAGTTCGTGGGGCGATCGTTATGTGCGGTCATCGGATTTTCCACGTGGGTTGAGAACGGAATCATGGGCATTATAGAATTGGCAGCAAGGCGGCAAGGCGCAGAACGATCTCGGAACGAAGCTATATTCTTTTTCCAGCTAACGGGGCGCAATCATGGAAACCGAGAAAGAAATCCTTGCACTCTGCGATCGGATCAGGCAGTGTGCTTTTGAACTGCACGCGTACTTGCGACATGGCCATCTGGAGAAAGTATACGAAAACGGCTTGGCGCATCGTTTGCGAAAGGCTGGGCTCCACGTCGAGCAGCAGTAATTCTCTCGAAGTCCGCGATGAGAATGGAACGCTTCTTGGCGACTATTTCGCCGACCTGTTTGTCGAATCCGGTTTGATCATCGAACTTAAAGCCTGCAGGACGCTCACGAACGACCATGTGGCGCAGGTACTGGGCTACCTTCGCGCCTCGGGAAAACGCCACGCTCTGCTCATAAATTTTGGCGCAAGCAAATTGGAGATTCGCAAATTCGTCCTGTGACTTTGTGTGCGACGTGCGCCATTTGGAATGGCGGGCCACAAAAGGCACAAGAAGTACGGCTTCGCCATTTTGTGCTCTTTGTGCCCTTTGTGGGCCATTCCTGATCTGGGCCTGGCCGTCACGCGGCCATGCGAAGAGGGTCACAAAAGGCACAGAAGGCACAAAAAATACGGCCCTGCCATTTGTGCTCTTTGTGCCCTTTGTGGCCATTCCTGATTTGGATTTGGCCGTGACGCGGCCATGCGAAGATGGCCACAAAAGGCACAGATGGCACAAAAGATACGGTCTTGCTTTTTGTGCTCTTTGTGCCCTTTGTGGCCATTCCTGATTTGGACTTGGCCGTGACGCGGCCATGCGAAGAGGGCCACAAAAGGCACAGAAGGCACAAAAAATACGGTCTTGCCATTTTGTGCTCCTTGTGCCCTTTGTGGCCATTCCTGATTTGGATTTGGCGCCATGCGAAGATGGCCACAAAAGGCACAGATGGCACAAAAGATACGGTCTTGCCTTTTTGTGCTCTTTGTGCCCTTTGTGGCCATTCCTGATTTGGACTTGGCCGTCACGCGGCCATGCGAAGAGGGCCACAAAAGGCACAGAAGGCACAAAAAATACGGCCCTGCCATTTGTGCTCTTTGTGCCCTTTGTGGCCATTCCTGATTTGGATTTGGCCGTGACGCGGCCATGCGAAGATAGCCACAAAAGGCACAGATGGCACAAAAGATACGGTCTTGCCTTTTTGTGCTCTTTGTGCCCTTTGTGGCCATTCCTGATTTGGACTTGGCCGTCACGCGGCCATGCGAAGAGGGCCACAAAAGGCACAAAAGGCACAAAAAATCCAGCGGCGTCTCGTGTTTGTGCTCTTTGTGGCAAATGCCTCCCGGCTTGTGAACCGGCGGAAAAACCTTACGATGTGGGACGCTGGTCCCTGTCCCTGCAAGCTGTTGATGGACGTCGGCTGAGCAAGCCGTCGCGGATGCTATGTGGCCTTACCTGCTGATCGCCGGCTACTGTTCGCTCGTCGCGCTGGCTTCGCTTGCAGGCGGCACGTTGCCTTCCCTGCTGCGTCTGACGCACACGCGAATGCAATTGATCATGAGCTTTGTCGGCGGTTTTGTGCTGGCCGTGGCCCTGCTGCATCTGTTGCCGCACTCGGCGGCTGAAAGCGGCTCCCTCGACCAGACCGTCTGGGCGACCCTGGGCGGCTTGCTGACGATGTTTTTCTTGATTCGCATTTTTCACGTGCATCAGCACGGACCGATCGACGCGATCGAAAACGGCACGTGCGACCACACGCATTCGCATGATGCTTGTCCGCACCATGCTTATCCGCTGGACGGCGAGCGCTGCGCCACGCACCGTCATCGTTACAGCTGGATCGGGCTGTTCATCGGACTGGCCCTGCACACCTTGATGGACGGCATCGCCATCGCCGCCAGCGTCACGGCCGAAGCGCGCTATCCCGAGGCGGCGGGCCTGTTGGGGCTTGGGACCTTTCTGGCGGTCCTGCTGCACAAGCCGCTGGACGCCATGTCCATCACGTCGGTGATGGCCGCCGGAAACTGGTCGCGCAAATCTCGGCAACTGGTCAACGTCGCTTTCGCGTTGACGAACATCGTCGGAGCGGCGGCATTCTCCCTGGGCCTGGGGCACTTTGCCGACCAGCAGCATACCATCGTCGGGCTGGCGCTGGGATTCTCGGCGGGCGTGTTTTTATGCATCGCACTGGCCGATATCCTGCCCGAAGTCCAATTTCACGCCCACGATCGTTTGAAACTGTCGACCGCCTTGGTCCTGGGCATCGTGTCGGCGTATGCGTTAGGCATCTTTGAAGCGCCGCACCAACATGGCCACGGCCCAGAAGACTGCGAACGCGAGCATGCACACGATCACGCGTCTTAGTTTCCTTCCCCCCGTTACAAGGAGCCCGCTGATGAAGAACTCCGTTTCTGGCCGTAACCCCCATGGAGCATCCCGCCGCGACTTCCTCCGCGTGGCCGGCCGATCGGCCGTTGCGACCGCGCTGGCCGGAGCGATTGTGCCGCATGTCCATGCCGCCGAACAATCGACGATCAAACTGGCCTTGATCGGCTGTGGCGGCCGCGGGACCGGAGCCGTGACCGATGCCTTTGCCACCAGCGGCGGGCCGGTCAAGCTGTACGCCATGGCCGATCTGTTCGAGAACCGCTTACAGGGCAGTCTGAAGCGGCTGAGCGATGCGGCGGCGGACAAAGTGGACGTGACGCCCGAGCGGGCGTTCTTGGGATTCGACGCCTACAAGAAAGCGATCGATTGCCTGTCGCCCGGCGACGTGGTGATCCTGACCACCTCGTCCGTCTTTCGTCCGCTGCACTTTGAATATGCCGTGCAGAAGGGCCTTCACGTGTTCATGGAGAAATCCTTTGCTGTGGACGCTCCCGGAACGCGGCGCATCCTGAAGGCGGCCGAGGAGTCGGAGAAAAAGAACTTGAAGGTCGGCTGCGGATTCATGTGGCGGCACTCGAAGGCCCGCCAGGAAGTCGTCCAGCGGATTTATGACGGCGCGATCGGCGACGTACATACGCTGCGCATCTACCGCGTCCACGGGCCGGTGTATTGCCCAAAGCTGCCCGAGGGCGCCAATGAATTGATGTTCCAATTGCAGCGTCCCGTCTCGTTCAACTGGGTCACCGGCGGGTTCTTCATCGACTGGCATTGTCACAACGTGGACCAGGCTTGCTGGGTGAAGAACGCCTGGCCGGTCGCCGCCCAGGGCATGGGCGGCCGCTGCTATGCCGAAGCCGGCAACCTGTTCGACCACTACAGCGTCGAGTACACCTTTGCCGACGGCGCCAAGCTGTTCGCTTGGTCGCGGCACATGCCCAACTGTTGGAACGAATACGCCGACTTTGCGCACGGCTCGAAGGGCTCCGCCGTCATCATGGCCAACCTGGGACAGCCGCAACCCAAGATCTACAAGAGCCAGAAAATGGAGAAAGACGAAATCGTGTGGGAGTACGGCCAGCCCGACCTGAACCCGTATCGGGCCGAATGGCAGATCTTGGTCGACGCCATTCGCCAGGACACGCCGCACAACGAGGGCCGCCGCGCCGGCGAAGCCAATTTGGCGACGCTGATGGGCCGCATGGCGACCCATACCGGCCGCTATGTGACCTGGGACGAAGCGCTGAATTCTGACTTCGAATTCATCGCAGATATCGACAACATGAGCGAAAACACGCCGGCCCCGCTGCAAGCCGGACCGGACGGAATTTACGCGGCGCCGCAGCCGGGATTGACGAAGGAGATCTAGCGGAGCACGCCCGCAGCTGGTTCCCAAGCGGAGCTTGGGAACGAGAGGGGAAGCTCGTGACGATGATGCCTCCGGCTTGCGGGTTGTTGATTTAATGCTGTCTGCACGCTTCGGGCTCGTTGGAGTTCACGCTTCAGCGTGTCTTTTCCTGCCGGTAGAGCTCGGCCGGGCACGCGGAAGCGTGAACCCCAACGGGCGTGTCCTCACGGAATACGCGATAGACACATTAAATCAACAGCCCGCTTGCCCGCGCCGCCTTTTCGCCCAAGTTCCATCTTTTCTGCGCCGGAATCTTCGCGGCTCTCGCACTTTCGCTTACGGTTACTAGACTGAGCAGAAGTCCTATCTTCCGAAAAATTGTCCTAAATTCTCTGAATCTTTGCAGCCGCAGAACGAATAAGCAGCCAAGTTGCCGGGATGGTTCGATGGCGTCGACAATAATTGTCAGCGAGGGGTGATTCGACGATGTGGACCGAGATCGCGGGGTTTGTAGAAGTCTGTTTTACGGGCGCTTGCCTGCCGGCCAGCGTGATACTGCTGTTAGCCATGCTGTATTGGCTGCTGGCGGTGGTGTCCGGATTGGGTTTGGACCTGTTCGACTTTGATCTCGACTTGAACGGCGAACCGGATCTCAGTTCCTCACTGAGCGTGGGATGGGTGGTCCTGCGGTTCTTGAACATCGGTCGAGTGCCGCTGGTGGTTTGGTGCAGCGCTTTTGCCGTGATGTTCTGGCTGGTCACGCTGCTGTTGGACCGTTTGGCCGACGATCCCGAGCTGCGCATGAGCATCTTCTACGCGGCCCAGTATACGATTCGCAACCTCGTCCTGGGCGTGCTGCTGACGAAAATCGTGACGCACCCGCTGCGGGACCGATTCGAGCCGGTGGAATCCAACCGGGCCGAAGATTTGATCGGGCGTCCGTGCCAGATTACGACCAGCCAGGTGACGCAGGCTTTCGGACAGGCTCAAGTTCCAACCGGAGCCGCCCCGTTGATTTTGAACGTGCGTGTGAAGCAAACGCCGCTGGCCAAAGGCGAGCCGGCGATACTCGTCGATTTTGATTCGGAGAAGAACGTCTACTTCGTCGAAAAAGCACAACCTGAGGTGTAGGCATGCATCGAGCAGTCTTGTTGGGGGCATTCAATTTCGAGTTGCTCCTCATCGTCATCGTGACATTCGCGGCGGTCGTCTTTGGCCTCATCGCCATCGCCATCTTGGCCTCGCGTTTCTATCGCAAAGTCGGCCCGGAGGAAGCCATCATCCTGTCGGGCTGGGGCGGTTTGAAAGCCGCTACGGGCCACGGCATCGTCGTCATTCCAGTCGTCCACCGCTGGGAGAAGATGGATCTGTCCGTCAAGCGGATCGAAATCCACCGCAAGGGCGAACAAGGACTGATCTGCAAAGACAACATTCGCGCCGACATCGAGGTCGCGTTTTTTGTCCGCGTCAACAACACGCGGGAAGACATCTTGCAGGTGGCCCAATCCCTGGGCTGCCGCCGCGCGTCGGAGCAGCGGGCGCTGATCGAATTGTTCGACGCCAAGTTTTCCGAAGCCCTCAAAACCGTCGGCAAGCGGTTCAATTTCTCCGAACTGTACGAAGAGCGGGACAAGTTCAAGGAAGAGATCATCAAGGTGCTGGGCACCGACCTGAACGGCTACAAGCTCGACGACTGTGCGATCGATTATCTCGAGCAAACTCCGCTGGAGATGATGAACCCGCAGAACATCTTGGACGCCGAGGGCATCAAGAAGATCACTGACCTGACGTCTCGGGAACACATCCTGGCCAACGAGATTCGGCGCGAGAAAGAAAAGACGATCAAAAAGCAGGACGTCGAAGCTCGAGAAGCCATCCTGGTGCTGGAGCGGCAACAGATCGAAGCGGAAGAAAAGCAAAAACGCGAGATCGCCGAAGTTACCGCCCGGCAAGAGGCGGAATCGCGGATCGTCGAACAGCAAGAGCATCTGAAGTCGGAGCAGGCCCGGATCCGCACCGAGGAGGAGGTTCGCACCGCCGAGGAGAACCGTGATCGCCAGATCATCGTCGCACTGCGGAACAAGGAACGCACCGACGCCGTAGAAATCGAACGCGTCCACAAGGATCGCGAGTTGGAAGCGACCGAACGCGAGCGGGTCGTCTCGCTGGCCCAGATCGAGAAGGAAAAGGCCATCGAAGTCGAAAAACGGAACATCCAGGAGGTAATCCGCGAACGGGTCATGGTCGAACGCTCCGTCGTCGAGGAACAAGAACGGATCAAGGACACGCAACAGTTTGCCGGCGCCGACCGGCAGAAACGCGTCCAGGTGACGCAAGCTGAAATGGCGGCTCAAGAGGCGTTGATCAAGCAGGTCAAAGCGGCGGACGCAGCCAAGCAGGCGGCGTCGCTCAAGGCCGAACAAATCGTGATCGAAGCCGACGCCGACCGCCAAGCGGCCGAACGGCAGATGCAAGCCACCAAGATGATGGCCGAAGCCAAGACGGCCGACGAAGCGGCCACCGGCCTGGCCGAAGCCAAGGTGATGACCGTCAAAGCGGAAGCGATCGAGAAGCAGGGTACCGTCGAAGCCGTCGTCCTGGAGCGAAAGGCCGTCGCCCAGGCCAAAGGCGTCGAGGCGATGGCGACCGCCAAGGAACGCGACGGCACGGCCGAAGCGACCGTGATGGAACTGAAATTCCGCAGCGAAGCCAAGGGCATCGAGGACAAGGCCAACGCCATGAAACTGTTTGACGGCGTCGGCAAGGAGCACGAGGAGTTCAAGTTGCGGTTGAACAAGGACAAGGACATCGAGATTGCCGCCATCGCCGCGCAACAGGAGATCGCCGAGGCCCAGTCGCGGATTGTGGGCGAGGCCCTCAAGAGCGCTCGCATCGATATCGTCGGCGGCGAGACGACGTTCTTTGACAAGATCGTGGAAGCCGTCAAGGGCGGGAAGGCCGTCGACCGCTTCGTCCACAGCAGCGAAACGCTGACCGACGTCAAGAACACGTTCTTCAACGGAAACCCCGAATACTTCCGGCAAAAGCTCGAGCAGTTGATCGCCCAATTCAACTTGAGCGCCGGCGACGTCAAGGACCTGACGGTGGCCGCCCTGCTGGTGAAAATGATGGGCATGACCGACAGCGACGAGACCCGTGGCGAACTGGCCCGCTTGTTCGACACCGTCAAGAACCTGGGCCTGTCGAACAAGAAGGTGGCGACGGTCCAAGCCGGAGCGGGCACGGCGGGTTGAGAGAAGTGAATGACAGCTTCGACCCCAGCCAGCTCGCTATCGCTTTGCGAACCGAATTGAGGACCGCACCGCATGGCTCACGAGGCCGACACCAGCCCAGCCGCAACTGCCGTTCAACTCGAAGGCAGCACGTACGAGATCATCCGCAACCGGCTAAACCAGCAGGCCAAGGAGCTTCGCGCGCGGCTGGAGCGGTTGAACGAAGCTCGCCGCGAGGTGTTCGGGACGATCGAGACCAAGCTGCTGAGCACCGAGCGGATTACGACCGATCACAACTGTGTCCCGCGGGATATGGTGGCGATCGGCGACCGCTTTATTTTCGGCTACAACGTCCACCTGGGCCTGAAGACCGAGACCGCGCTGTCCGACGTCTTTGCCGTGTACGAGTTCCGGGACGGCGGCTTCAGCCAGCAGTCGCTGGACCTGATCGCCGACCCGCGGTTCGAGCGGGACTTTAAAGAAATCTATCGCTATTACCGCCACGCGACGTTTGCGAAGTTTTCGATCATCGGGCCGCATCTGTTCATGGTCTTTCGCGTCGGCCCCAATCCGACGGACATCAAGACGTTCAAGTGGGCGCTGCAAGGCGGAAAACCGATCTACGTGGACAACCGCAGCGACCACGAATTCCGCTTCCCGCCGCAGCACGAATTCGAGTGGATCCGCACGACCCGCGAATGGCACCGGACCGGGATGCATCCCCATGTCTCGATCCAGGACCGGGTGTTCGTCGAGACGGTGGGCGGGGACCTGACGATCAAGATCGAAAACAACACGGACAGCGGCGCCGGGATTTATGCCGAAGAGGTCGACAACAAAGATCAAACGCTGGACGACGCCGCGATCTACTACGCGCTGGTCGGCAACTTGATCCTGTTGAAGATTCGCCCTTACCAGGAGAATGCTTTCCGCTACATCGTCTACAGCGAAAAGGTCCGCCAGGCAATCCGCCTGGATTCCATCGCGAACGCCTGCGTGCTGCTGCCCGACGACCACGGGATCATCTTTCCCGACGGCTACTACTTGCAGACGGGCGAGGTCAAGGTCTTTGAGGGCGGGCTGACGGACATGCTGTTCGAGCGGCGTTTGGCCGCTCCCAACGGCGAGGATTTTCTGTTTGTGTTTTACAATCGCGATTCGGGCGATCACGTGCTGTTGCGGTACAACTTGATCGAACAGACGGTCGAGACGCCGATCCGCTGTCACGGCGCGACGTTTTTCACCGGCGGGGAACTGGTGTGTTTCAAGGCGCAGAGCGAGCCGCAGAAGCACCATGCGCTGCAAATCTGGCAGACGCCGTACGTCGGCGCGGACCACGTGACGACGACCCAGACGAATTCCTTCCTGTACAAAATCGGCAATCGCGACCTGGTCCGGGGCATGGCGGAATGCCAGGAAATCGTGAACCTGATCGCCAAGGAGGACACCTATGCCAATCTGTTCGTCGATCTGGCCAAGCTGGCCGGCGACGTCAAGGACAGCTATTTCTGGATCAGCAGTCTGGATTGCTTCAACCTGGGCGAGACGTTAGACGAGATCCGCAACGCGGCCACGGCCGCCATCGACGAGTTCGAAAAGGTTGTGCGGGTCAGGCGGAATACGGCCGCCGAAACGGACCGCGTGCGGAATCAAGTTCACGAGATCCTGGCTGGGATCCGCCGCCAACGGTTCGATCACGTCAACGATTTCGTCAAATCGCTGGCCGATTTGCGCCGTTCGCGCGGCGAAGCGATCGCGCTGCGGGACCTGCGGTACATCGACCTCGCCCTGGTGGATGCGCTGGAGAAAGAGATCGTCGAACAGGCGGACCGGCTGGCGCATCGCTGTGTCCAGTTCCTGCTGCAGCCGGCAGCCTTGCAGCCCTACGAGCAGCGCATTCAGGACGACGCCGCCAAAATCGACGCCTTGGAACGCGTCGCGGATGCAAAACAGCTGGAAGCGGATGTCATGGCCAGCGCCGGCGAGTTGGAGATGCTGATCGAAATCGTCAGCAATCTGAAGATCGACGACGCCACGCACCGGATCACGATCATCGACAATATCTCCGCCATCTTTGCGCGCGTCAACACGGCCCGCGCGGCGCTGAAACGCAAGACCAAAGAGCTGCTGTCGGTCGAAGGCGTCGCCGAGTTCAACTCGCAATTACGATTGCTGAACCAGAGCGTCGTCAACTTTCTGGATGTCTCCGATTCGCCGGAGAAGTGCGACGAGTTTCTGACCAAGCTGATGGTCCAGATCGAAGAACTCGAAGGCCGCTTTGCCGAGTTCGACGAATTCGTCCTCCAGCTGACCGAGAAACGCGAGGAAGTCTACAACGCTTTTGAGAGCCGCAAAGTCCAGTTGATCGAGGCGCGCAACCAGCGCGCCGCTGCGTTGCAAAGCGCCGCCGAACGGATCTTGAAGGGGATCAAGTCCCGGGTCGAAACGCTGACGTCGATCAACGACATTCACGGCTACTTTGCCTCGGACCTGATGATCGAAAAAGTCCGCGGCCTGGTCGCTCAACTCAAAGAACTGGGCGACAGCGTCAAGGTCGACGACATTCAAAGCCGCTTGAAGACCGTCCGCGAGGACGCCGTCCGCCAGTTGAAGGACCGGCAGGATCTATTCGTCGAAGGCGAAATGGTCATCCGCTTGGGCCGGCACCGATTTTCCGTCAATGCCCAGCCGCTGGATCTGACCACCGTCTTCCGCGACGGCCAAATGCTGCTGCACTTGACCGGCACCAACTTCTTCCAGCCGATCGAAGACCCGACGCTGCTGGCCACCCGCGACGTCTGGGACCAGCACCTCGTATCGGAGAACCGCGAGGTCTATCGAGCCGAGTACCTGGCCTTCCAGTTCTTGAGCGAGTTGTACCGGCCGGTGCCCGAAGGCGCGGGATCGAGCGCCGGTTCCGCTCGCGGAGTCGAACCGTCGGCGGACGATCAGCCCGAATACGAATCCCGGCCCCTTCCCGCAGGCCTGAGCGCAAAAGAGCTCCTGGCCTGCGACGACCAGCAGCTGATCGCCCGCGTCCAGCGTTTCATGGGTCCTCGCTACGAAGAAGCCTATTCCAAAGGCGTCCACGACCACGACGCAGCGATTCTGTTGCGGGCCCTGCTGGAGATGAAGACCACGATCGGCCTGCTGCGGTTCCAGACCCGCGCCCGCGCGATGGCCCGCGTGTTCTGGCGGCACTTTGGCGATCCGGCGGACAAACGGCGGATGGCGGCTACGCTGCACGGCTTTGGTACCGTGGTCCAGCTGTTCCCCAACGCGACGGCCCAAACCCAGTACGTAGCTGATCTGCGAACCATGCTGGCCGGCTTCGCAGCCCACACGGAACTGTACCCGGACTTCCTGGTCGACGAAGCGGCCGAATACCTGTTCTGCGAGTTGACCGGGGCGAGTCAAGCCGCGCCTTTCGAGACAACGCGGGTGGAAGGCGCGCAGGATGCGTTTATCGTCAGCCGCCGCGCCGCGGAACTGGCCGCCGCGTTTCAACGGCACCTGCAACAGCACGACTTTGCGGGCACCTTTGCCGCCTCGCTGGAAGCCGTGCAGTCCGCGCCCGTGGATCGCGTACTGCTGTTGCGGGATTGGATCGAAGCGTTCCTGGAACAGCGGCCCGAAACGCAGGCGGACGACTGGGAATACGTGGACGAAGTCGTGGCTTGCGTGCTGGACGGTCCGCCGGATCCGGCGCACATCGTCGATGGTCAGGTCACGCGGGATCTGACCGGACTGGCCGGCACCCATGCCTTGACCGGCGGCGGCCGGTATCACCTGAACTACAACCGCTTCATGTTCAAGCTGGACCAGTTCGAGCGCCGCGTCGTGCCGCTGTACCGCAGCTTCATTCGGCTGAAAAAGGAATTGGTCGACGCGGCCCGCCACGACATGAAACTCGAGGAGTTCCGCCCCCGCGTGCTGACGTCGTTCGTCCGCAACAAGCTGATCGACGAGGTCTACTTGCCGCTGGTCGGCGACAATCTGGCCAAGCAGATCGGCGTGGCCGGCGAACAGAAGCGGACCGACCGGATGGGCCTGCTGCTGGTGATCTCGCCGCCCGGCTACGGCAAGACCACGTTGATGGAATACATCGCCAACCGGCTGGGGCTGATCTTCATGAAGATCAACGGCCCGGCGATCGGCCACCGGGTCACCTCGCTGGACCCCGCCGAGGCGCCCAACGCCGCGGCCCGCGAGGAACTGCACCGGCTGAATCTGGCCTTCGAGATGGGCGACAACGTGATGCTGTACGTGGACGACATTCAGCATTGCCACGCCGAGTTCCTGCAGAAGTTCATCTCGTTGTGCGACGCGCAACGCAAGATCGAAGGCGTCTACAAAGGCCGCACGCGGACCTACGATTTGCGAGGCCGCAAAGTCTGCGTGGTGATGGCCGGCAACCCTTATACGGAAAGCGGCGAAAAGTTCCGCATCCCGGACATGCTGTCCAACCGGGCGGACATCTACAACCTGGGCGAGATCATCGGCGACACGCGGGACGTGTTCGAGATGAGCTACCTGGAAAACTGCCTGACGTCCAACCCGGTGCTGAACAGACTGGCCGCCCGCAGCCAAAAGGACGTCTACGGCATCCTGCGCATCGCGGCCCAGAACAGCCGCGAAGGGGTGGAATTGGAGGGCAATTACGCGTCGGAAGAGATCAACGAGATGGTCTCCGTGATGCAGAAGCTGATGCGCGTCCGCGACGTCGTGTTGCGCGTCAATCGCGAATACATCCGCTCGGCCGCCCAGGCCGACGCGTACCGCACCGAGCCCCCGTTCCTGCTGCAGGGCAGTTACCGCAACATGAGCCGCATTGCGGAAAAGGTGCTGCCGATCATGAACGATCGGGAGTTGCAAACGCTGATCGTTTCCAACTACGAGAACGATGCCCAGACGCTGACGGCCAACGCCGAGTCGAACCTGCTGAAATTCAAAGATCTGATGGGCGTGCTGACGCCGGATGAAGCGCAACGCTGGGCCGACATCAAACGCACGTTCCTGCAGAACGTCAAGATGCAAGGCGTCGCGGCGGACGACCAGGTAGGCCGCGTGATCGTTCAGTTGCGGGACTTCAGCGACGGCTTGCACGGCATCCGCGAATCGCTGGGCGAAGGCGTCAAGCATCTGGCGAAGGAAGAAGCGGGCGGCGACAAGGTCGTGCTGTCCGCATTACTGCAGCACGTCGGCGAGTTGCGGCGGGGACTGGAAGCGATCGGCACGGCCTTAACGGAAGCCGCCGCCCAGGCTGCCGAACATCGCGCGGAACATCGCGCCGAGCCCGCGGTGCCCGCCGCGCCGGCGGAGCTGCCCTCGCAGCGCGTCATCGTCCAGCATCGCGTCCCGCGCGAGTTGCTGGACGTGGTCAAAAGCCAGTTCGACGTGATGAACACCTGGCTCGAACCGCTGTTGACCGCCTCCGAAGGCCAGCGCCGCGACCTGAACCAACTGCAAAACGCCATGCAGACCTGCCTGGCCAACTACGACAGCTTGCTGCAGCAGCTGGAATCCGCCCAAGCCCGCGGCTCGCAGGGCGAGGGCGGCGCTTCCTGATTCTGCCCGTTTGCCGGCGAGTTGCTCGGGCTGGCATAGCTTCCTCGATCCGATTCAGCCGGCTTTGGATACCAGCAGCAGTTGTAGGCCAGTCATCTTCGGTCATGCCGATTTGCTGCTGAAGCGGAATCACTTCCACCGCCGTGCCCTCGGGCCAATCGACAGGCGACGTCAGTTCGACATGTCCTTTACGGAATGGGGCCAGCACCTTTTGCATCTGCGAAACCCTTCAAGTTCAGGGGACAACACCGGGAAGCCGCTGAGTATTCGATCAAGACAGGGCAAGAATTCCACGCCCCGCTGGGAACTCAGCATCGGAACCAGTCAGTGTGAACCCAAGCGTTGCGCAGTCCAATGGCCTCGCCAAAGGTTCCGAATTGTTCTGACGTGCCACGCAGATACCAGAATTCATCCGCCCCGATGGCAATTTCCACCTGCTCGCCGCGGAGCGTGAAATCCGCCGCCGATTCCGGTCAGTACGCAGAAACCTTCGCTCTTGTGGATCATCTTCACCGGTGCATCGCCTCGGCGCCACGCGTAGGAAGACACCTCCGGCCGCCCTTGACGTGCACGGCCACGGCACGACGGCAGCCATCACCTCCAGGGGAACGGCTGCCGGTGCCCTGTTAACCCGCCTTTCGCTCCTTCAAGGACTGGCGGAGACGGATCTTCCAGTACCCCGGACGGATGCGCATTTCGTCGAGGAGGCGGGCCGCCACGCCGCTGACCTGGCGAATGCCCTGCTCCCAATTCCGCAGCGTTCCGAGCGAAACACCAATGAAATCAGCGAAGACCCTCTGACTGCAGTCCATCGAAGCTCGCAATTGTTTGATGTCCCCAGCTTCAAAGTCGCGAGGCCGAAAGTCCACTTGCACCGTACGCCGACGGTACTTCGCTTTGATCTCTTCGCCAGGCAACTCCTTCAAATCGCGTGCGAACGCCTGTAAGCCAGCCCGCATCTCGTCCGCCAATGCCTTACGCCCGCCCTTGCTTGCCTTTGTCATCTGCGCTCCCCCTGCAAAAACAGCTTCTCCAAGTGCGTTTCGATATCGTCGATTGCCGCGTTCAGTGTCGGCTTCATACTTTCGGGGATATCATCCGCCTCGCTCTTGGAGTACACGATCAGCAGCGTGACCGCACGCCAGCGCTCGAAGTACACATAGCACACCCGCAAAGCACCCGACTTGCCCTTGGGCCATGACGCGGGCGAATACCGCATCTTGCGCAGCCCTCGTGTTCCTGGAATCACAGGATGCGATCGCGGCCCAGCCATGATCTCGATTTCCAAATTTCCTAACTCTTCATCGGGAAAACCGTACTTCGTCCACCGCCTCACAAACGGCTCCAGTTCGAAGAACTCCAACAGCGCTTCAGGAGGCAGTATTTTCTTCGCCATACGCCGGGCTTCCTAAACAACTGCTGAGACGGCGGATGCCCGTAACTATACACCGGCGTAGTACCAGGTCAAGCCCGGAAGCGGGGATGCCCCCGGAACAGTTCGAATCGGGGACGCAGTATTGTTGTCCTGCGCGACCGCTTGATGCTCGGCCGAGGACGAAGCCTGCTCGACGGCTGCCTGCGGACGCTTGTCGGCTTGGTCCAAAGTCTCCACGGGTGGCAGCGGCAGCGGTGCTGTTGTCGTCGGCAGTTCCACCGCAGGGCCGATCATGGGGGATAGGACCGGTTGTTACAGCGACGCTGGTACGGGTTCGGCCGATTCGACCATGATGATCGGCCCCAGCGGCACAACGGCTTGCGTCGCCTTAGGTGTGATGGGAACTGCCATCGTCGGCGGGGGCAGTTGCGGATCGAAGGGTTCGGCCGTCCGCGCCGGCTCTGGATCCGGCTCGGACGGCGGCGAAAAGGTTGGCGGCTTGGATTCCGTCACGGGTTCGGCGACGGACGCCTCGGGCTTTTCCATATTCTCAGGTTGCTGTTTTGGCGCGTGCGCCACGGCGGCGTCGGGATGCGGCGGCTCCGGTCCGAACGACCGGGCCATGACGAAGCCCAGAATTGCCGCCACCACGACCGTAACGACGGCCACCACCGCCGTTGCCACAGCCAGCACGCGAGGCCCCGTTCTTGATGTCGAATGGAACGATGTCCCATCGACCAAAGAAATCGAAGAGGCCGACTAGCCGCTCGTAGACGGGTATCTGCCGGTCTACATCGTTCAGCCGGTGGATTAGCGCCAGCCAGCCGCGCATCTGTTCCTCAAGGGTGATTGCTGTGGTCGCGAAATCTTGATCCGCTGACGCAGCCATATTCCCTGCGAGAGCGGCGGCGCGTGGGCCCTGAGACTGCAGGACGTTAATGTGGTCGGTATCGAGCAGAATCATGGCTGGGGATCCTGCTGGGCTGCGGCACGTTCGGCTTCCCGAATCTGCCGTCCCTCTTCCTGAATCTGCCGGATCACCGAATCCCCTGCGAACATACCGATTGTGCTCCGCCAATCACCCTTCTCCCTTACAGTGTCCCGTCTTGTGACGAGTGCCGCGACCGTCTCTTCAAGCATCTCGACGCGATCTTCGAGGGTGCGTTGTATCATTTCTGAAGCCTCCCGTTTGCATGTCTTTCGAGGACCATCGTCATTGTAGCAGGACATAACATCCATGCCATCCCGTTGTTCGCGAGCAAGCAGGCACGCAGAAGACCAGACTATAGCAATTGACGTTACGAGGGGTTGGAATCCCGTTTTGGAGGGTTTGATATCGCCACACAGTTCACGATATCAGCCGTCGCTATCAACACACTAGCCTCGCGGCTTATTCGTGAACCGCAGTCCAATGGCCTCGCCAAAGGTCCCGGATTGTTCCGACTTGCCGCGCAGATACCAAAAGTCATCCACGTCAATGGCAATCTCCACCTGCTCGCCGCGGAGCGTGAAATCCGCCGCCGATTCCGGTCAGCAAGCAGAAACCTTCGCTCTTGTGGATCATCTTCACTGCTGCGTCGCCTCGGCGCCACGCGTCGGAAGTCGCCTCCGGCCGCCCTGGACGCGCACGGCCACGGCACCACGGCAGCCATCGCCTCCAGGGGAACGGCTGCCTTGCCCGACAAGTACCACCATCCGTCTTGTTCCCGAGCGACAGGGACCGCTTCACCCGCGCCCCGCAAACCTCCTGAGATCGCCGACAAGTCGCAGAAGCCCTCCCGCCCGTGGATCAGCCGGATGACACCGCTCCCCTGCTTCCAGGCAACCGCGCGGGTGGGCGACAGCTTCATACTGTCCGACTCGACCGCGATCGCCTGCGCCGAAAACACCTGTTGTGACTTACCGTTCAAGTACCACCAGCCATCGACGCCAGCCGTCACTTCGACCGCCTCGCCGCGTCCCTGGAGATTTCCGCTAATCATCGACAAGAAACACAGTCCACTCTTGACGGGAATCATCCGTGTGGGTTGATCGCCTTCCTTCCACGAAGATGTCTGAAAACGAAAGACCGGAGCGTCCGAGGGCGGAGACGGGGCCGTCTCTACCAGCATCCCCAGTCCGCGATTCGCCGTGGGCGACGGGGCAGCTGTCGTCGCTTCCGCGATCTCGTCCAGTCGGCTGCTGAGGCCCGCTTTTGCCAGTTCCTCCAATCGCTGCTTGGCTTTCAGCCCTATTAGCCCCCCGGGGCAGGTTCGGCTCGGCTTGACGATACCAGAATCCGGCGCGCAGTCGTAGCGTGTCCCGCTCCTGGCCCTGCTTGGTTTCCGCCAAGTCCCACCACGCGTCGCCGATCGCGGTTTGCTCGTCGGCCGAGGCGGCCCCGCGCAAGTCCTTGATCGCTGCCGCCTTCAACGCGGCGTCGCTGCCCAGAGCCAGCATCGGGACGCCGCGTTCCCAATTGCCCTTGACGAAGCACAGATGCTGACCGGCGGCCAAGTTCGCCTCCGGATCCGTGGGCTTGTCGTCCAGCACACTCAACGCCTTGCGGTAATCCTCCGACAGGAGTTGTTGGCGTTTGGTTTCCTCGATCTGGGCGGTCAACTCCTTGACCAGCGGAAACAACTTGGCCCGCTGAGCAGATGATCTTGCGGCTTCGCACAAGCGGAGCGCCGTCTCGTATTGATCGGCGTCCGACAGCTTCCCTACGATGCTCAGGGCCGCTTCGGCAACCGCCTTGTGTTGCGCTGATGTGGTGGCTTGCCGAGCCGCCGTCAGGAGCGTTTCGCCAATCAATTCGGCCGCCGGTTCGTCGAACTGTTCAAGCAACCGCTCGACCGCTTGCGGCGCCGTTGCCGCGTCGCCGGTCGCCGCCGCCACGTCGCGGGCGATCTTGAGCAGCACATACTGGTCCGCCGAACCGGCCTGGATCTTGCTCGCCGCATCCATCATGTCGGTCGCCAAGTCTGTTTTCTCCGCGGTCGTCTTGGCTTGCTTGAAACGCTCCGCAAACAACTCGCCCGCCGCCTTCTTGGCCGTTTGCTGAGCCGCCGCGTCCGGGACGGGCGTCTTCGGCTGGGCCGCCAATTCGCCTGCCGTGGCGACAGAGGTCACCATCAACACGCTTTCCACGAGAATCACGATCGTACGGTGTGGGCCTAATCGCATGGCTGGTCTCCTCGTCATGAGCCTCGCTCGCGAAGTCGGTGGCGGGCTTTCGCCTTCACTTCGTTTGTGACCACTTCTCCAACTCTCTGAACGGCTTAGCTTTAGGTTAGCGGTCAGACAGACCCCGGGAGACCCGGAAGCCTAAACTGTGGAAACGGTTATCAGGCATGAAATTTAGGCGGTACGCCGCACGGCATCGCTCCGCGAACTCGCGCCAACTGCCGCCGCGGCCCAAGCGGTTGGCGCCGCTTGTGGGCCCGGAAGGATCGTCCGCAGGGGAGTTGGCATAATATCCCGGATCGTACCAGTCCGCACACCACTCCCATACGTTGCCATGCATGTCGAACAGCCCAAAGGCGTTTGCACGCAACTGCCCCACCGCCTGCGTGCTACCACCCGAATTATTCGAGAACCAAGCGTAGCGGTCGAGCATCGCCGCGTCGTCGCCGAAGCTGTAACGCGTTGTCGTGCCCGCTCGGCACGCGTATTCCCACTCGGCATCCGTCGGCAGCCGATATACCGCGCCTGCCGACTTCTCCGGTGACAACTCGCTTAGCTTGCGGCAAAACTCCATCGCATTGGACCAGTCCAGCTGTTCCACGGGGCGATTGGGAACGCCCTGGAACTTGCTTGGATTTTTCCCCATCAACCGAACATACTGCTCTTGCGTTACTTCGCAGAGACCAAGATAGAATGGCTTGGTGATCTTGACGCGATGCTTCGGCGCTTCGGCTGGCACTCGTTCGCCATACGATGTCGGAGCGTTTTGCTGCCTCGCTTCCTCCAGCAGACGAATAACCTCCTCTTGGCTGGACCCCATCTCGAATTCTCCGGGCGGAATCAATACCATTCTCATGCCGAGCGAGTTCGTTGCGACGACCGGCACCTTCAGGTATTTTGCCCAAAGCATCTGATGTTGCTTCGCGGCCCGCTCGTCAAATGGGGCGATTGCCGGACCGGGAGCCTGCGAGGAAGTCGCAGTCTGCGGGGACATTGTGATCTCCGAGCCGAGCTTGCCGATGTCTGCCAGACGCTGCTTGATCTTGAGTCCGACCAGTCCCTCGGCCAACTTCGGCCCGGCCTGTCGATACCAGAATCCGGCTCGCAGCCGCAGCATATCCCGCTCCTGGCCCTGCTTGGTTTCCGCCAAGTCCCACCACGCGTCGCCGATCGCGGCCTGCTCCTCGGCTTTAGTGGCTCCGCGAAGATCCTTGATCGCGGCCGCCCTCAACGCCTCGTCGCTTCCCAAAACCAACATCGGCACGCCGCGATCCCAATTGCCCTTGACGAAACACAGATGCCGGCCGGCTGCCAAGTTGGCCGCCGGGTCCGTGGGCTTGTCTTCCAGCACGCTCAACGCCTCGCGGTAATCCTCCGACAAGAGTTGCTGGCGTTTGGTTTCCTCGATCTGGGCGGTCAACTCCTTGGCCAGCGGAAACAACTTGGCCCTCTGAGCAGATGCTCTTGCGGCTTCGCATAAACGGAGTGCCGTCTCGTATTGGTCGGCATCCGCCAGCTTTCCCGCGATGCTCAGGGCCGCTTCGGCAACCGCCTTGTGTTGCGCGGAAGTGGTGGCTTGCCGAGCCGCCGTCAGCAGCGTATCGCCAATCAATTCGGCAGCCGGTTCGTCGAACTGTTCGAGCAGGCGTTCGACCGCTTGCAGCGCCGTTGCCGCGTCGCCCGTCCCGGCCGCCACGTCGCGGGCGATCTTCAGCAGCACGTACTGGTCCGCCGACCTCGCCGGGACCTTGCCCGCCGCGTCCATCATGTCGGTCGCCAGGGTTGTTTTCTCGGCGGTCGTTTTGGCCTGCTTAAAACGCTCCGCAAACAACTCGGCCGCCGCCTTCTTGGCCGTTTGCTGAGCCTGGGCGTCCGGGACGGGCGTCTTCGGCTGGGCCGCCAATCCGCCTGCCGCGATGCACGTCGCCATCAGAACGATCGGGACCAGCATGGGGTGTCGGCTAAACGGCATGGGTGGTCTCCTTGACATTGGTTCGTGTTGACTATTTCCTCGCTGACGCCCTGTGATGCTGCGGGGTTGGGCGTTAGTCCGTCTTTGGCCGAAGGCCTGCGCCCACCGTAGCCTGGGGCAACGCCCCAGGAATGTGTCGTCATCCAGCCTTTTTTGGCCGAAGGCCATACTCACACCGACTTGTGCAAAATGTGAATATGGCCTTCGGCCAAAGCTTGTCATCTGCGTTTGTTCCTGGGGCGTTGCCCCAGGCTACGGTGAATAGGGCCTTCGGCCAAAGCTTGTCATCTGCGTTTGTTCCTGGGGCGTGCCCCAGGCTACGGTGAATATGGCCTTCGGCCAAAGCTTGTCATCTGCGTTTGTTCCTGGGGCGTTGCCCCAGGCTACGGTGAATATGGCCTTCGGCCAAAGCTTGTCATCTGCGTTTGTTCCTGGGGCGTTGCCCCAGGCTACGGTGAATATGGCCTTC
>Ga0366818_10068_pt3 | contig 36421 bp, 32 predicted proteins | sample TotcelFGM3001N14_FD_207090 | JGI IMG/M metagenome (GOLD analysis project Ga0366818, IMG submission 207090) | Enriched cells from coal bed in the Powder River Basin, Montana, United States - Total cells FGM rep3 HSBNCT.FGM.300.1.N14 ...
TGTTTATATTACTGCCTCTCTCTCGTCTTTTTTCACCCCCCGACCCCAAATCCGCCCAGCACTTTTCCAGCCCCGAATCTTTTAGGAAGTCCACCGCCGCAGACGGTCGACCGACATTTTCACGTTTTCCACGCCGGCGACCTCGAGCGTCGTCGGGCCGTCGAAGCCGATCGCCTGTAGTTCGGCGACAATTTGCTCGATTCCAACCACGCCGTCGCCCAGGGGGATCGTGCCCATGCCGCAGCCGAATCGCGTCCCGCGCTGCGACTCCCATTCGGCCGGCATGTCCTTCCAGTGAACGTGCTTGATTCGCCGCCCGAAGACCTTGACAAAGTCATGGGGATCGCCGCCGCCCAGCCACGAATTGCCCGTGTCCAAGTTGACGCCCACCGTCGCTTCGTGCCCCAGCGCGTCCAGGATCGCGGACATCCCCTCGACGGTGTCCGTCAATTCGCCGTGCGGTTCCAGCAGCAATTCAATGCCCAATTCTTCCGCCCATAAAACCGGTTCGTACAGCTTCTCGCGGATCGAGAACAGTTTCTCGGCGCGGGACAGATGGCGGCCGAATTCCGTTTTCGGCTCCAGTTCGGTCGTGATCACCTGCTTGACGTCTAGCAGATCGGCCAGCCGGATCGCCTTGATCACTTCGGTGGTGCCGTAGCGGTCGGGAGAGGTGGGGTCCAGCAAGTTCGCGTGGGCGCACACGCTGGTCATGGTCAGCTGGAACTCTTCCACCAATTGACGGATCTTGGCCGGATGGCTGTCCAAGCTCAACGAGGCCACGAAGCCGGCTTCGGAGCCCAGCGAAGCCCCGTCGTGACTGTCCGTCAGATCGACATAGTCGATCCCCATCTCGCGAATTAACTGGAACTGCCGCCGCACGGGCGTAAACGGCTCGATCAATGCGAAACATCCGATGATCATCGTGGTACTCCTTAGAAAACAGACGTCAGTGCGACGTCTCACGGTATGTTGTGACCCACGGGAGAGCAAGCCCGGTAGCGGTATTTTCGCGAACCGGTCAGATTGACAACGCTCCGTGAAATAGATAACTTAACAATGGGAAGGTCGATTGTTCAGATTTGCCTTGTCCCTCGTTTTCGGGAAAGCACTCGTTTTTCTATTCTTCTAGAAGGGGTGACTTCGATGCAATCTGTATTGATCCGCAGGTCCGGTCGCCGGCCATTCGGCTTTACGCTCGTCGAGTTGTTGGTCGTGATTGCGATCATTGGAATCCTGGTCGCGTTGCTGCTGCCTGCGATTCAAGCCGCGCGCGAAGCGGCGCGGCGCTCGCAGTGCGGCAACAACATGAAACAGTTGGGCGTGGCGCTGCACAACTATCACGACGCACACGCGGTTTTCCCCCCCGGAGTCATCGCCAACACGCTGAACGCCAGCATGGGTGCACCGCAAGCCTTTCCTGGGGCCATGTCCTGGATGCCGTTGGTGCTGCCGTTCATGGAACAGGGTCCTTTATACGAGGAATTGCTCCCCTGGATGTCGACTCGGAACTCGATGCATTTCCCAAGCAGAATTATGAATTCGGTGGTTCCGAGCCTAATGTGCCCGTCCGATCCAGCGGCTCCCAAAACAGGCGTCATTCACGGCGAGGGCAGTCCTTGGGATGCTGCACCGCCCGATTACAACGATGGGTTTTCGGGAAATTACCTGCTGTGTCATGGCAGCGAATTAGTGACCCAGAACAATTCGCCGGCGATTCCAGGCGGAGCTTTTGCGACGGCGATGAACGGAATGTTCTTTTACCGCTCCAGAATCCGGATGGCCTCGGTCAGGGATGGCACCGCTCATACGGTGATGGGGGCCGAGATCATCACGCTTCCGGAACTCGCCGGTCAGCGGGACTGGCGCGGACGCTACTATCGGGCCGATCACTTGAGCAGCATCTTCAGCACGAACCTGCCGCCGAACACGACGGCGGCGGATTGGACTCGCGTCTGTCAGGCCGGCAATCCATCGTATGCTCCCTGCTTCACCAATACGGACACCCAATATCTGTTTGCTCGTAGTTTCCACCCCGGAGGTGTGCAGGTCGTCCTGGCCGATGCCAGCGTGCGGTTCGTCGCGAACACGATCGACACGCAGACCTGGCGCGCCTTGGGAACACGCGAAGGCGAGGAGTCCCCCACGAGTTATTGACAGATCGGCAGGTACTTGGTGTCTGCAACGGCAACATGTAGGAAGGTTCTGATATGTTTGTTGGATTTTTGCGAAGGTATTGTTTTTTCTTGGTGTTGGCCGCGCTGCCGATTATGGCGGGATGTGGTGGCGACGGACCGGCGGAGTATCCTGTGACGGGCAAGGTGATGCTTGACGGCCATCCGGTCGAACAAGGCGAGATCAGGTTTTTGCCAGCCGGCATGCAGGGAACACCTTGCGCCGGTCAGATATCCAACGGCAACTTTGAGTGCCGCGCGACCGAGGGCCAGAAGCGAGTGGAGATTTACGCGACGCGCGAGTCCGCGACGCCTGCGCCGGATGGATTGCCGAACTACGTGAGCTACATCCCGGCGGCGTACAACAGCCAAAGCACGTTGACGGCGGATATCAAACCCAAGGGCGACAACACCTTGACGTTTAATTTGAAGTCTCAGACTGAGAGTCCCTGATCACGTAGGGAATCTTTGTTGGCCTTTTCAGCTCCTCGAACGAGGCGTTTGCCAAAGCACGAATGGCATTATTTCAGGAGTAGTCTGATGCGATCTCTGACTCGTCGCGGTTTTACTCTGGTTGAACTTTTGGTGGTCATCGCGATCATCGGAATCCTGGTCGCGTTGTTGTTGCCTGCGATCCAAGCCGCCCGCGAGGCGGCTCGGCGCTCGCAGTGCTCGAACAATGCCAAACAAATCGGTTTGGGGCTGCAGAATTACCACGACTCGCACGGCAGCTTTCCGCCGGGGGTGATCTGGGGCCCTGGTGTGGCACCTTACACGTTGCCCTACCATCACACCTGGAATGTAATGATCTTGCCCTTCATCGAGCAGCAGGCGCTGTACAGCACCGTCGATACGCGATTGCCGATTTGGGGCCAAGCGGTTGTCAGCACCAACGTTCCCACGCTGCGCTGTCCATCGGATGGCCGCGAGACGCCGACTGACACGTCGAATATCGCGGTGACCAACTATCCGGGCACGGAGGGATACCATTGGCATCAGACTGCCAATATTGGGAATGCCGCGCCCTGGAACACATTCGGAGATCCTTTCGGCGAGGATTGCAGCCTCAACGGCATCTTTACGGTGACTCGCACTGCCAAAATGTCGCATGTCGCGGACGGCACGTCCAACACGATCATTTTTGCGGAGGCCGATTCGATGGGCTTTGGCGGCGGTGGTCTTCGCACCATCGGGACCGGCGCGCGGCGCACGGGCACGCCGCTCTTTCACAGCGCATTTGTCGGAACGGCCAACGGCGGGTGGGGGGCGAACGAGACGAGTGTAAACGTTGTCAATCCGGATGGATCGGCCAAGACAGCGTGGACTTGGTTCCGCAATTATTCTTTCACGCCCACCTACATCGCGGCGTATGGGCCACATTCTTCATGGCAAGGTCCGTCGAGCTATCACCCCGGCGGGCTCCAAATCGGGATGGTCGACGGCAGCGTCGGCTTTATCACCACGGATATGGACTTCGGGACATGGCTCAAACTGAACGCAATGGCCGATCGGCATCCCATCAAAGGTTATAGGTAATTCAAACGAGGTGTTCTGTGCGAACTCTGCTAACTCTGGTCTTGTTGGTTTCTGGACTCGGGCTGGCCGGCTGCGGCGCGCCCGACCCGCGGGATAATCCAAATTTCGATCAAGCGGCTTACGACGACGTCGACTTGTCCAGCAAGGCGTTGTCGGAAGACGACGCGGTTTCACGCTGACCGCGGTCCTTAGGATGAATGCGGCAGACATGATGGAATGTTGCGCAACGGCCGACTCATCACCTCCATGCAGCGGATGCCGCAGCCAGATCATCATTCCGGCCCGGCTCGCCTCGACGCGGTTGCCGCGCAAGTTACTGTTGCGCGAGACCGGCAAGACAGTTTTGCAGCACACGTACGAAGCGGCTGGCCGCGCGACGAAACCCGCCGGCGTGTGCGTTGCGGCGGACCACGAAGAGATCGCCGACGAGGTTCGCCGGTTCGGCGGGCGGGTGTTCATGACCGATCCGGCGGCGGCGAGCGGGACGGACCGGATCGCGGAGATCGCCCGCCGAATGCCTGACGTCGAGATCGTGGTCAACGTCCAGGGCGACGAACCGGAAATCGCCGGCGCGGCAATCGACTTGGCGATTCAACTACTTGAGGACTACCCCCAAGCGGTCATGTCCACGCTGGCTACGCCGATCCGCAGCCGCGAGAAACTGGATGAGCCGTCGTGTGTCAAGGTCGTGTTCGACGACCAGCGGCGGGCGCTATATTTTAGCCGCAGCCCGATCCCTCACGCGCGGCAATGGGACGAAGCGTTGTTGAGCGACGATCCGCCTCACTTTTATCAACATGTCGGGCTGTACGCCTACCGTCGCGAATTTCTGTTGCAGCTGGCCGAAATGCCCCGGGCTGACCTGGAAAAACTGGAAAATCTCGAACAACTTCGCGTTCTGGCGGCTGGCTTTGCGATCTTGGTCGGGACTGTCGACGAACCCACCATCGGGATCGACACCGAGAAAGACTACCGGGCATTTGTCAGACGGACTTTGAATTGCTAAGATGCCTTTCCAGCGACTGCTTGCCAGCGGTCCTGCATTTCCTGCCAGGAAGGTTATCACACGCATGACGAAGCATATTTTCGTAACCGGAGGCGTTGTCAGTTCGCTGGGCAAGGGCCTGACGAGCGCCTCGGTCGGGATGTTATTGGAACGGCGCGGATTGCGCGTCAAGATGCAGAAACTGGATCCGTACATCAACGTGGATCCCGGCACGATGAGCCCGTACCAGCATGGCGAGGTCTACGTCCTGGACGACGGCAGCGAAACCGATTTGGACTTGGGCCACTACGAACGATTTACCCACGGTCCGTTGACGCGGCATTCCAACTATACCACCGGTCAAATCTACTTGTCGGTGATCGAAAAGGAACGCCGCGGCGAGTTTCTGGGCAAGACCGTCCAAGTCATCCCGCACATCACCAATGAAATCAAGGGCGTGATCCAGAAGCTGGCGGACGATCAGACGGATGTGGTGATCACCGAGATCGGCGGAACGGTCGGAGATATCGAGAGCCAGCCCTTCTTGGAAGCCATCCGCCAGTTTTCCCTGGACGTCGGCAAAGAAAATTGCTTGTACATGCATTTGACACTGATTCCTTACTTGAAAGCCGCGGGCGAACTGAAGACTAAACCTACCCAACATTCGGTAGGCCAGTTGCGACAGATCGGGATCCAGCCGGACCTGTTGATCTGCCGCACCGAACGGGCCGTGTCGCTGGACGACCGCAAGAAGATCGCCTTGTTCTGCAACGTTCCTTTGGAGGCGGTCGTCGAGGAACGAGACAAGGATTTTTCGGTTTACGAAGTTCCGTTGAGCCTGGTCGAACATGGACTGGACGAGTTCATCGTCAAGCGGCTGCAGCTGCGCTCGAACGCCTTGGACCTGGACGATTGGCGGGACATGCTGCATCGCATGCGGAACCCGAAACACGAAGTCAGCATTGCGGTCGTCGGCAAGTATGCCGAACACTTCGACGCCTACAAGTCGATCTATGAATCCCTGGACCATGCAGGAATTCACCACGACACGCAACTCCGAATCGGCAAGATCCGCAGCGAAGAGATCGAACGGGAAGGGCCCGAGCGGCTGTTGAGCGGGTATGACGGTATCTTGGTGCCCGGCGGGTTCGGCGAGCGCGGCATCGAAGGCAAGATCGACGCCATTCGTTTCGCCCGCGAACGCAAGATTCCGTTTTTTGGCATCTGCCTGGGCATGCAGTGCGCCGTGATCGAGTTTGCGCGGCATGTGATCGGCTTGGACGGCGCTCATTCGACGGAATTCGAAAAGAACACTCCCCATCCAATCATCTGCCTGCTGGATGCCCAGCGCAACATTACCGACAAGGGTGGGACGATGCGACTGGGCTCCCAGCTCGCGGAACTGGCGGCAGGCAGCCGCGCCGCGCAGTGCTACGAACGAAACACGATTTCCGAACGGCATCGGCATCGCTACGAATTCAACGCCACGTACCGGCAACCGTTCACCGCCCACGGGATGCGGATCGCCGGGACCAGCGACCAGGACAAGCTGGTGGAGATCATCGAGTTCCCGGGACATCCGTGGTATTTGGCGGTCCAGTTTCATCCCGAATTCAAGTCGAAACCTACATCCGCTCATCCGCTGTTTGCCGGATTCGTGGGGGCGGCCATCGAGCGGCACAGCAGCCGAGCGGAACGTATTCAGGAGGTGAGCGAATGAGTGACCCACAAGCGGAACCTAAAATTATCGTCGACGAGGATTGGAAGAGCCGGGTGCAGGCGGAGAAGGAAGCGGCCGGCAAGCCGGCCGCGAATTCCGAACCTGCCGGGCCTTCAAAAACCGAGGAAACAACGGGTGAACCCCTGCCCGCCGCCTCGTTCGAGTTGCTGATCAGCACCCTGGTGGCCCAAGCTTTGACCGCGATGGGCAAGCTGCCCGACCCGATCCAAGGCCACGCGGTCGTGCGGCCGGATTTGGCCAAGCATTATATCGACCTGCTCGGGATGCTCGAACAAAAGACCAAAGGCAATTTGACGAAAGACGAAGCAGGCATGCTGGACGAAGTACTGCACCAGCTTCGCATGACGTTTGTGACCACGCACCGCGAGACGCCGCAGGACAAGGCGTCCCACGGCCAGGCACCGCAGAACAAGGAGGCGCAGAACAAGGAGGCGACTTGACGCAGCTTGCAGAGGCAAGCAAAGTGGACGAATCTTTGAGATTTCGTGCGGGTGGCGACAGGCGTGGAGCGGATCTGGAGATCCGTCCTCCGGCGACATTGCGGGGCGCCGTGCGCGCAGCGATTGACGAAAGCTCCTTCGACACACTCCCATTGCCAACTGGCGAAAGGCCCGAACCGATGAACGCGGACCCCTTCTACGTCGCTATTGACATCGGTGCCGGACTCGGCGCCAAAGTCGGTTTGTTCAGCAATCCTCTGACGCAGTTCGGCGACGATATCCTCCCGCGCGAGGAGTTTGCCGACGATTTTGACAGCTTCGTCGCGAAACTGTTGAACACGATCAAGCAGATGATTCGGCAATTCGGTCGGCGGCTGAACGAAGCGTCGGCGATCGGGATCGCATCGCCCGGTTTGTTTCGCTCGGACGGCACCTACCTGTTGGCGGCCAACTTGCCCTTCCTCAACGGTCGGAACCTCCGGGCGCGCCTGGCGGAAGAAACCGGCGTGCCCACGATGATCGACAATGACGCCAACGTCGGGGGCTTGGCCGAGTGGTCCATCTTGCGCACCGATCTGCTGTACTGGGTCTTCGGCGGCGGCTGGGGCGGGGTCTGGATCGACAAGGAAGGAGTGGTCAAATTCCCGGCGCTGGACTGGACCGGGGAAGACAAGACGCTGCATTACACCAACGAGCCGGGGTATGCAATTCCACTGGACAAGCTGACGCTGAAGACGCTGTTCTACCAATACGAGGCATCGTTCGATCGTTTCGAGCAGATCGCCATCGAAGAACTGAATCCGCCGGCGGGCAGACTGACCGGCCCCGGCGACGATCCCAACACCATTCGCGCCGAAGTGATCTTGTCCGGCCCGGGCCGCTGCCGTCTGTTCCGCGCGTTGGTCGGCGACGACGATTTCTACACGCGATTCCTGGACATTCGCGAAAAACGGCAGATGACGGACCCGTCCGTTGCCGGCAAGCACATCAGCAAGTTGAGCAACATGCGCGTGGAAGCGGCGGTCGATACCGATCGGTTGTTCGGCCGTATTTTGGCCGAGGCGACGTTGAGTATCTTCAAGCAGTCCCGCCGAGAAGGACTGCGCGAAGGGCTGCCGATCTGCTTGGGCGGCAAGCCGTCCTATGCACTGCCCTATTTCGGACCGTCAGCACAGGGCCGCTTGGGAGCCAGCGGAATTATGAGTTATCTGCGTCCCTCGGTGATCGACGAACGCGGCCTGAACGCGAACCTTGTCGGAGCGGCAGTGCTCGCCGAACAAACCGCTGCCGGACAAGCGGCCAACCGACTGCTGGCAAGCTGAGACAGAGGACAGGAAAATGGGGGACAGGAATATCTGACGACAAGAATTCTGTTTCTTTATATTCCTGTCCTGCATTTTCCTGTCCAAGAGACGCCACCTCCCTGCCGGTTCATCCCCTCAGCCGCCGAGGGCCGCTCACCAAAGCATGGCTGCGCACGAAAAACCGCAGCGGCAGGTGTTCGGCCGAAGTGACACCGATTCGCGGTGAGCGGCCGATGGATGCTTCGATCACGGCCGAGCCGCCGTCGGCCGCGATCCACAACTGGCAGCCCTGCGTCATGTCCCAGCCATCCAGACGGCGGTCGATTCCGAACGCCTCGCACAGCTTGGCCGGTCCGCCGGCCAATTCGCGCAAACGGGCTTGCCTGCGCCGTGCCTGCATCAGTTCCACGCCCGCCACCGGTTCCACGGCTCGGACCAGCACCGCACTGGGAACGCCCTCGGGCTCGGTTACGACGTTGAAGCAGTACCGTGCGTGGATCGGATAGACGTAAGCGTGGCCCGGAGGCCCGAACATCGAAGCGTTCTTGCGCGTCTTGCCGCGCGCGGCGTGGCAAGCCGGATCGTCAGCCGCCAAGTACGCTTCCGCCTCGATAATCCAGCCGCTCACCAGCCCTTCGGCGGTCTCCCGGATCAGCAGCTTGCCCAACAGCTCGGGGGCCACTTCGACGGCATGGCGTTCGTAAAATTCTCGCGGAAGTGGGGGATGCGGACGTGTCACGGCAAATCACAGCAACCGGTCCAACTCGGCGACCAGCTGTTCGAAATGGGACAGGGCGGTTTCGACCGGCTCGGGACTGGCCATGTCGACGCCCGCGTCGCGGAGCAGGTCCAGGGGATCTCGCGAGCAGCCCGCTTGGAGGAAGTTCAAGTAATCGTTCAACTGCTGCGTTCCGCCGGCCAGTACGCGGCGGCTGAGCGCGATCGCCGCGGAAAGGCCGGTGGCGTACTTGTACACGTAGAACGCGCGGTAGAAGTGCGGGATGCGGAAGCACTCCAGCGACAATTCGTCGTCCAACGCGAATTCCGGACCGAAATACTGCTCCAGCAGCCGGCGGTAGACCTCTTTGATCGTTTGCACGGTCAGCGGCCGGCCGGATTCCGCCATCTCGTGGGTGATCTTCTCGAATTCCGCAAACATCGTCTGGCGGACGATCGTCGCCCGGATGCTGTCGATCTCGCGGTTGATCAGATAGGCCCGCTGCTGGTCGTCGTCGGCTCTCTGGAGCAGATGCTGGCACAAGAGCTGTTCGTTAAACGTGCTGGCCACCTCGGCCACGAATATCGTGTAGCTGTAATATTGAAACGGCTGCTGACGAGCGGAGTAATACGAGTGCATCGAATGGCCGGCCTCGTGGGCCAGCGTGAACACATCCTCCAGCACGTCCGGCTTATAGTTCATCAGGATGTAAGGGTCGGCGTCGTACGATCCCGAGCTGAACGCCCCGCTTTGCTTCCCGCGGTTGGGATATCGGTCGCACCAGCGGCCGCCCAGGCCCCGTGCGAGCGCGGCCGTGTATTCGGCGCCCAACGGATGCAAGGCGCCGAGCACCAACTGGACGGCTTGGTCCCACGTGTGCCGCGTGCTCTGCTCGGTTAAAATCGGCACGTACGTGTCATACTGATGGATGTCCCGCAGCCGCATCTTGCGCCGCCGCAGGTCGTAGTATCGGTGGACGGCCCCCAACCGGCGATGAACGGCTTGAATCAGGTTGTCGTAAACCGCTTGAGGCACGTTGTCTGGAAACAAGGCTGCGGCCAATGAGCTTTCGTAGCCCCGAGCGCGAGCGTAGTATGCGTCTGTGTGGATGGAACCGCTCAACGTCGCCGCCAATGTGTTCTCGTGGGCTTGGAACTGTTGGTAATACTGCGTAAATGCGGCCCGGCGGACACTTCGCTGCGGTGACTGCAGCAGTTGCAGGAATGTGGCATTACTCAGTTCGACCCGTTCGCCGCGCTCGTTGGTGATGTTGCCGAATTTCAGATCCGCGTCATGCAGCTGCCGAAACGCTTTGCTGGGCGTCTGGGACATTTCCCCCTGCATCGCCAGCAATTCTTCTTCTTTCTTGCCGAGGGTGTGCTTCTTGTAGCGCAAGATACGCTGCAGCATCAGCCGGTACGGTTCCAGTTCTTTGGCGTCGCACCACTGGACGATCTTGGCGGCCGAAATCGCCAGGATCTCCGGCCGGATGTAGCTGGCCGCCTCGCCGGCGCGAGTCGAGACGTTCTGAAACCGTGCGAGCAATGCCTGGTAGCGGCTGTCGGCTTGATCTTCGGCCGCCTTCAAGTAGGCATAGCACCCCAACCGCTCGCCCAAGCGATCGACCTCGCAGTCGAACCGCAGACAGGCCGCCAGCGCTGCCGGATCGGCGCTCAGTTGGCCGCGAAACCGCTGATAGCCCGGGATGCGGCGTTCCCACTTGCGGAACGCCTGTTCCCAAGCCGCGTCGTCGGCAAACAAGCTGGACAAATCCCAAGTGTCGGGTTGCGGAACTTCGTTCCGCGCGGGCAGTTTCTTGATCTTTTTCATGGCTAATCCAAATCGCCGGCAAGCAGCTGGCAGTAACTTTCGTAGCGGCGCACGTCCAAACGGCCATCAGCCACCGCGTCTTTGACCGAACAGTCGGCCTCGTGGGTGTGGGTACAATCGGGAAATCGGCACCGGCTGTCAAAGGATCGGAGGTCGCGGAAGTACCCCACTACCTCCTGCGGGATGACGTCCCACAGCTGAAACTGTCGGATCCCCGGCGTATCGAGCACGTAACCGCCTGCCGATAGCGGGATCAGACTGGCGACCGTCGTCGTATGACGGCCCTTCTCGTTTTCTTCGCTGACCGTGGCGATCCGCAAGCCCAGTCCCGGGTCGATTGCGTTCAGCAGCGAGGACTTGCCCACGCCGCTTTGTCCGGCGAAGACACTCTGACGGCCGAGCACCTTGCGTTTCAGGCGTTCAATTCCGAAACCGGTGGTCGCCGACAGCAACAGCACCTCGTAGCCCATCTGGCCATAGACGCCGATCAGCGGCTGAAGGTCGGCCGGATCCACCAAGTCGATCTTGTTAATGCAAATGACCGGCCGAATACGGTCTTTTTCGGCGGTGACGAGCATGCGGTCAATCAAGTGCGGCTTGAGAACTGGCTGGGCGGCACTGCTGACGATCAGTACCTGGTCGACGTTGGCCACGATCACATGACAGCGGCCGCGGACGGTGCGAGTCAGCACGCCGTGCCGGCGTTCGATCCGTTCGATAATCCCTTCGTCGCGGCCGGAGATGCGAAAGCGGACCCGATCGCCGGCCGCCACCACGTGCCGCTGGTCGGTCATCAGGGTCTTCAGGACCCGGCGCGTCGCGCAACGATATCGGCGCCCGTCGTCGCCCAGCACGTCGCTCGTCAAGCCGTGAACGCACAATACACATCCGCTGCTGCAAATCGCTTCGTCGACACTCAGCTGGACGGCTCCCCCCTGAGAAGATCCGTCTTTGGCGTCGGAGGCAATCACCGTGCGTTTTCGCGTCAAATCGCCCTTGCCACTCACGCGTTCGCTGCGAACCGAGTCGTCGTCCTGCAGGCCATCGTCGCGATACTCGCGCGTCAGGTCGCCTTGACGAGTTCGGGACACTCGATTCTTGCGAAACTCGGCTCGAACCTTGCGTTTCTTCTCGTTCGCCATTGCCAGAATACCAATTGGCCACTATTACATGCGCTTTTGACAACAAGGTATCAAGTTCCTGACCTTTGTCCACCGTCAAAAACGGTCTCCGGGTCGCGCCATGAATCGCCAAGACATCTTGATGGCTGTTGTTGCCCTGCTATTGGCGTGTTTCGCCTTTGCGGCGGCGATTCGCAATCGAGACCAGGACTATCGCTTGCGGAAAATCCACTGGATCGACCAGCGATGGGGTCGAACGGCCGCTCGCGTGGTGTATGCGGTCGTGGGACTGCTGCTGACGGCGTCGGGCGTAGCGATTTTGTGCGGTTGGTCGGTGCTACCATAACGAACGTTGAATTTGAATTATCGGATTGCTTCACTTGGGCGTGCAAAGAAGATCGGAGCAGATCGCCGGCTTTGGTTGACATTTGCCAGCGCATAGCGAATGGTTTACCAACGGCGTTTCGGGACTTGCCCGGCCGCGCTTGCGCATGGTCACGTTTGGTCCAAGTCGCCGATCCGGATCAAAATGAATGGACTGCCCGAGGGCGGGTGGTGCCGCCGGGGGGAATTTTACCGAATCTATGGCGTAAATAGTTTCGGCTGAATAGAATAAGGAAGGTTGCCGGGTCATTTCCGGCGATCATCATTGTGGGCGATGGCAGGAGGCCGGTTCACCAGCCGGGGCGATCCTGCCCCTTTCACTTTTCTGACTTGGAGTGCTTAAGAATGTCGCGACGTACTGCCCTCGCGTTGTTGGTGTCGCCTTTGATGGCTGTGGCGCTGGCGGCTGCGCTGATTGCAGCACCACCCGCTGGTGACGTAAGTACCGCAAAATTATCCACTTACGCGAGTGCTGCGGGGGACACTTATTTTGCCCTCAGCCTGCCGCCCCTCGCGAGCCCGCCGACAGCTTTCGACCACGATGTCGTGGTCCTGTTTGACACATCCGCCAGCCAAACCGGCGCCTATCGAGATGACGCTTTGACGGCCCTCCGGACACTGCTCGGACAACTGGGCAATTCGGATCGAGTCAAATTGATGGCAGTCGATTTAGACGCGGTTCCGATGACCCAGGATTTCGTATCTCCGAACAGCGAGCAGATGAAAGCTGGACTGGTCAAGCTCGAAGGTCGGGCACCGTTGGGGTCAACCGATATGAGCAAGGCGATCAAGCGAGTCGCGGAGACCTTTGCCGCCGCGCCGGGTCGCCCTCGCAGCGTGATTTACATTGGCGATGGAATGAGCCAAGCCAATCTGGTTCAGGTGAATCAGTTTGGAGCGGCCATGCAGGAATTGGCTGCCCAACGCGTCTCGGTTTCGAGTTTCGCGATTGGACCAAGCCGCGATCTGTATCTGCTCGCCGCACTGGCCAATCACACGGGCGGCATGTTGTACCTGGACTCGAACGAGGGCGCGTGGGCTGAACGCGCGGGCCAGGCCATGGCGGATGTCATCCGCGCGCCCGTGGCTTGGCCGACTGCGGTCAATATGCCGGACGCCATTCGCGACGTCTACCCCAGCAAGCTTCCCCCGTTGCGCGGCGATCGCGACACGGTCGTGGTCGGCCTGCTTCAATCTCGCGACGTCGATGACTTGACGCTGACAGCCGAACTGGACGGCCGAAGCGTGGATCTCCGCTGGAACGTCACGGTCCACAATGCCCTCGACGACTACAGCTTCTTGCCGCAACTGGTCGCCTCGGTGCGCGAGAGTGGCGGGCTGGGGATGCCGACGATGGGATCGGCAAGCTTGCAGGAAATGGCCAAGCTGGTCTCGGCGAACAACGAATTGCTGACCAAGTTGGGCCGCAATGCCTTGCGTGGCGGTGACACAGACGGGGCGCTCAAGGTAGCGGAAGCCGTGTTGAAACGCGATCCGAACAACCCGCAAGCACAGCGGATTCGCGACGCTGCCCGGCGCAACGGCAACGAAGACGCGGATCTGCGGCTGGTCAACCTTCAGGATCCGGACGCGGGCGCGGCTCCACAACCCGGCGGTGGCCTGCTGGCGGAGGTCGAAGGCGAAGGCATGTTTCTGAACCAGGTCGAGAGTAATCAGCAAGTCCTCGAACAGAAGATCAAGACCGAGGTAGAACAGGCGCTCAACCAGGCTCGTGAACAGATGGGCAGCAATCCGGAAAGTGCCAAGCGAGACCTGAAGATCTGGCTGGAAACTATCGAGCGGTCCCCGGACATGGGGCCGGACACGCGGGCTCAGTTGCGAAACCAAATCGAGTCGGCGATCCGCGAGGCCGGACGGCGATCCGTCGAACACGCGATCCGCGTGGCTCAAGCCGAAGAGAATCGCGCGGCCGCCGACGAACGCCAGCAACTGGTCGAGGAGACGGCGCGAAATCGGCAAAAAGTCAAGCAGTTGATGGACCGGTTCAATTCCTTGATGGACGAGGGCCGGTATTCCGAGGCGGAGGATGTCATCGCCGCCCAGGTGCTCGAATTGGAGCCCCTCAGCGCGACGCCGCCGGCGGCCCTGTGGGCATCCCGTTTTGGCGGCAATTGGGACACTTTGTGGACGCTCCGCGACATTCGCCATCGCAACTTTGCTCGGGCCATGCTGGGCGTGGAAAAAGCCCTGATCCCGTTCCCGGACGAACCCCCGATCATGTACCCCGAGCCGCAAGTCTGGTCTGATCTGACGTTGCGCCGGAAGAAGTATGCCTCGATCGACTTGGCACGCCAAGGCGGCGCCGAACAGAAGATCTTCGCAGCACTGGAGGACGATACGCGACTGGAGTTCATCGAGACTCCGCTCAGCCAGGTGATCGATTTCCTGAAAGATCAGCATGATATCAATATCGAAATCGACACCAAAGCTTTGGATGACATCGGCATCGGTTCCGACTCGCCGATCACCCGCAACCTGAGAGGCATTTCGCTGCGTTCGGCCTTGCGGCTGATGCTCAAAGACTTGGGGTTGACCTACGTCGTGCGGGACGAAGTGCTGCTGATCACCACGCCGGAAGAGGCGGAGAGCAAGCTGGTAACCAAAGTTTACCCCGTGGGTGACTTGGTGCTGCCGATCGGCATGATGGGCGGCATGGGCGGGATGATGGGCGGCATGGGCGGCGGCATGGGCGGCATGGGCGGCGGCGGTATGATGGGCGGCGGCATGGGCGGCGGATTCTTCGCTGTCGAAGATGACCTTTCTCTCGGCGTAAAAAAGGTCGCAGTGGCTCCGGCCGCGTCCTCCGCGAACGCTGCTGCGGCTCCGATAACCCGCCCGCAGGCGAAGAAAATCGACCTGCAGTTGCAGCCCGGGCAGACTCCGGAAGAGGGATGGAACGCTTACTTCGAAGGCTTGAAAAGTGCGTCTCTGGAGGTTGGGCAAGAAGCTCGCATGGCCGTTCGTGAGACGGCCCGAGATCTGATGAGGCGGGAGAAATACCAAGATGTCGTGGTGTTGCTGACGGCCGCCTTACGGAACGGATTTCCGCAAACCTGGATGTACGAGGGGCTGGGACTGGCGATGCAGGCCAGTGGGGCTCCCGAGTCCGAGGTCGAACGCGCCCTGATGTCCGTGGTCGATTTCAGCGGCAGCGTGGACGAGACGCTGTTCGTGGCCGAATACATGGCCCGCCTCGGCCTCGACCGCCGCGCCCTGCAACTGTTTCAGAATATGGCAGCCGCCCAGCCGTTGCGGCCCGAACCCTATCTTCGCGGTCTGGCGGCAGCCCAGCGTTTGGACGACGTCGAGGCCATTCAATGGGCTTGCCTCGGTTTGCTCCGTCAAGCCTGGCCGCAGGATCAGAAGAAGATCCAAGATATGGCGGTGCGCGTGACGCGGGCCACCTATGAGCAATTGCTGGTTGCCAATCGCCGGGACGAGGCCGACGAGTTTCGCAAACAGGTCGAGGCGGCGATGGTCCGGGACTGTGTGATTCGCGTCTCATGGACGGGCGATGCCGACATTGACATTTTGGTCGAAGAGCCAACGGGCACCGTATGTTCGGCCGACAGTCCGCGCACGGCCGGAGGCGGCGTGATGGCCGGCGACACGTTTGCTAAAGCGGGCCCGCAACCGCCGGAAGGGTATGCCGAATACTACGTCTGTCCGGAAGGATTCAGCGGCCAGTACCGGCTGATGATCAGACGGGTTTGGGGACAGCCGACCGCCGGCAAGGTCACGGTCGAGGTGGCGAAGAAGTTCGGCTCCGATCAGCAGGAAATCATCAGCAAGCACGTGCCGCTGACGGACGGCCGCGCGGTCGTGGTCTTCGAGTTGGACGAGGGGCGACGAAAAGACGCCTTGGACGATCTGCAAATCGCCGCCGTGGCCCGGGGGCAGCGCGAATTCAGCCGGGCGGTGTTGGGAAGGCAACTGGAATCCTACGAGTACTCGGACGCCGTCCGCGACTACCTGCGGGATGCGCTGGCCGCACAGCGTGACGGACGCCTGCCGCGCCGCGGCGTGGGCGTGCGGCCGGTCATCACCGTTCTGCCCGAAGGGACAAATTTCATGTCATCGGCAGTGATCTCCGCCGATCGCCGTTACGTCCGCGTCGAGCCGATGCCGTTGTTCTCCGGAATCGGCGAGGTGAGTACGTTTACCTTTACGGGCGACACCACCGGCCAAGGCGGCGGTGGCGGCGGCGGTATTGGAGGCGGTGGTGGAGGCATTGGCGGCGGCCAAGGCGGCCAAGGTGGGGGCGGCGGTGGCTTCTTCTAAGCCATTTCGTTGATGGGAAAGAGAGCCTGTGAATCGTTACGTTGCCCTCTTGACGCTGTGTTGCTTAAGCCCTGTACCCTCGGCGCAAGCGGCCTGGAAGGGCGAGATCTCGGGTGCTCCAGAAGGCTGGCAGGTCGAATCGCCGCGCGAAGAAATCTGTCCCGAATTTCGCTACGATCCGCAAGGCGGTCCCGAGGGTCAAGGGGCTTTTTTGATCATCGCGGATGACCGCGAGGGACTCGATGGCGGCTGGAGCAAGATGTTTCCGGTCGAGGGCGGACGGTACTACCGCTTTCACGCCGTACGCAAGACCGAGAACGTCACCGTTCCGCGCCGCAGTGCCGTGGTGAAGATCACCTGGCTTGACTCAGCCGGCAAGCGGGTCAAGTATGACGAGGCGGTGGTAACCGGCTATCTGCGCGGATTCAAGCCAACCGCGGAAGCCGAACATCCGACGGACACCGCGGCGCGAGCGGGCGGTTGGACCGAAGTTTCCGACACGTATCGAGTTCCGGCCGCGGCGGCCCAAGCGGTTGTCGAACTGCGGCTGTTGTGGGCTCCGGGCGGCAAGATCGCTTGGAGCGACGTGCGGCTGACCGAGACGGAAGCGCCGCCGGGCCGCAAGGTGCGCTTGGCAGCCGTCCATTTCCGTCCGCGCGGCGGCAAGACGCCCGCCGACAACTGCCGCCAATTCGCGCCGCTGATCGAGGATGCGGCTCGCCAACAAGCAGACTTGGTCGTATTGGGCGAATGCCTGACCATCGTCGGCAACGGCGTGCCGTTGACGGAAGGGGCGGAACCGATCCCCGGTCCATCGACCGAATACTTCGGCCGGCTCGCCAAGCAGCACGACTTGTACATCGTCGCCGGCCTGTACGAGCGTGCCGGGCATTTGATCTACAACACCGCCGTACTGATCGGCCCCGCAGGCGACGTGGTCGGCGCGTATCGCAAAGTGACCTTGCCCCGCGACGAGATTGCCGGCGGCGTTGCGCCAGGCCGCGAGTATCCGGTGTTTCCGACACGTTTTGGACAGCTCGGGATGATGGTCTGCTACGACGGATTTTTCCCCGAGGTGGCCCGGGAACTGACCAATCGCGGTGCCGAAGTGATCGCTTGGCCCGTGTGGGGATGCAATCCGGACTTAGCCAAAGCTCGGGCCGTCGAAAACCACGTGTACGTGGTCAGCAGCACGTACGAGGATGTCTCCAGCAACTGGATGTTGACGGCGGTCTGGGATCATGCCGGCCAAACGATCGCTCTGGCCAAGGAGTGGGGTACGGTGGTCGTGGCCGAGGTCGATTTGGATCGGCGGGCTCTCTGGGGCAGCCTGGGGGACTTTAAGGCCGAACTGCCCCGCCATCGGCCCGTGGCGGTGGGCGAACCCTAGAACCGCAGATTCCAAGCCGCTTGGCCGTATCTCGCTTTGGCCAGTTCTTCGGTCCTGTGCCGGGGCCATGCGGTCAGCGTTTCGTCGGTCTGCCAGACGGCGGCGAGGGCTTGACATAATGCCGCTCGCGAGGCGGGCAGATTGATGAGAAACTCGTCATGCGAGCGGCCCCGCCGGTATTCCGGCTGGCGCGGCGGTGTCCGCAGGCAAGCGGAAACCAACTCCAGGGAAAAGTCGTACAGCACTGTCCCATGATAGAGCAGGTGCGTGCGCCGGACCCGCAGACTGTTGCCGGAGAATTTCTTGCCTTTCAACGTCAAGTCGCTGGTTCCTTGACAGTGGACCGCGGGCACCACGCGGCGCAGCCCGTCGCCGAGTCTGCGCAGGGCAAAGCAGTGTGCCGCGCTGATCTGCTGCAATTCGGGGCGCAGTTGATTGCTCAGCACCATAGCGTACATCAGGCAGCCGGGACCGACGACCACCGAAGCGCCGCCGCTGCAACGGCGCAGGATGGGGATCTGCCGCGCATGGCAATTCACCTCATCCACCTCGTCGGCCACCCGAGAAGCGCGGCCCAGGACAACCAGCGGCTGGGGCGACTCCCAGATCCTCAGCACTTCACAAGGACCATCGGCCTCGTCGGCCGTCTCCAGCAACGCCTCGTCCAAAGCCAAGTTTTCCGCGGGGGTGTCCAGAGTCAGGTCGAGCAATTTCATGGCGTTGTTGTACCGCAACAAGACGAGGGAAAAAAGGAGCCGGCCCCCCTGTGGTAACGGATCGAGCGCGTTAGAATGATCTTTGGTGACGACCACCCACCTCGGAGCAGGAAGGCATGATGGACATTGAGGACTATCTGAAGCCGGGTTATTTGATTTTGGGCGCCTACGGGGGCATCGGCGCAGAGATCTGCCGGATGCTTCGGCCTCGTGCCGCGTTGCTTCTGGCGGGGCGGAACAAAGAAAAGCTCAAACAGCTGGGCGAGGAGCTGAACAGTCCTTGGCGCGTGGTCGACGCCACGTCTTTCGGCGACATGAACGAGTGTTTTCAAGCGGCCGCCGATCAGTTGGGCCAACTGGACGGCGTCGTTAATTGCGTCGGTTCGGTGATTCTTAAACCTGCGCATTTGACGACCGAAATGGAATGGGCCGAGACAGTGGCGAAAAACCTTACTTCGGCGTTCGCCACGGTCCAGGCCGCGGGCAGAGTGTTCCGCCAAGGCGGCAACGTCGTACTCATTTCCACGGCGGCAGCCCATACGGGCTTGCCGAACCACGACGCGATTTCCGCGACCAAAGCCGGCGTGGAAGGCTTGGTCCGATCTGCCGCCGCCACCTATGCCGCGCGGAGAATCCGCTTTAACGCGATCGCGCCGGGCCTGGTGCGAACGCCGCTGACGGAACGCATCTGGAGCCATGAGAAGTCCGCCGAGGCGTCGCGAAACTTGCACGCCGTGGGCCGCTTGGGCGAACCGCGCGACATCGCGGCGATGGCCCAGTGGCTGTTGGAGCCCGACAACGATTGGATCACCGGTCAGGTCTTTACCGTCGACGGCGGCTTGAGCACCGTGCGCGCCGTCGGCCGCCTGTAAGGCGGCGTCGCTTCCAAGCCGGGCAGAGAGGACTCGGGACCTCTCTAACGCACAGGTGGTTTTCCCAGCAACCGGCGGAGCAGTCCGATCTGGCCGGCGTGCAGCATCTCGTGATGCGAGCAGAAGAATAGTGCCCCAAGTTTCGTCGGCGTCACGGCGTAGGGTTCGTCGATTGCTTCAGTCAGTTGCGGCTCGCTGCCGCCGGCCAGTTCGCTCAGCACCTGCTGATGCACGCGGTCCAGGACTGCCCGCAACTCGGCGGGCGTCGGATTCTGAACCGGCTCCGGGACCGGCTGGGAAGCTTTGCTGAACTGTTTGCGAAATTTGCCGGGCATCAAGTCCAAATCTTCGGGCCGCCGCCCGCGAATGCGGAACAAGCATAATCCATATTCGGCCATCGCCAGATGGCCGACCTGCCAAGCGATGTGCGTAATCCCTTCGCTCGGCTGCCGGAACCAATCCTCCTCGGCCAAACCATCCAACAGACTTGTGCTGTAGCTGCGGGCGAACTCGATCTGTCGAATCGCCAGTTGCAGATTCCCGATTTCCATCCGCTTGCCTTTCCGATGCGGCCGGGGCTTCTCAGTCGCCGTGATATTCGGTGTTCGCATCTTTTCTGATCTTACCCGGCTGGTCGCGAAACGCAGTCTCGAACAGGCCGTTCACTTCTTCGGCCGGAAACCACGCTGAATCATCCTTGCGGATCCACGAGCCCGCGACAATTTCGCCGCTCCGGACTTTCGCCAGAAGATCCAGGTTCGACATCGGGCCGACGGTCCTCCCGCCTTGTTTGAAATACCACTTGGTCGCCATGCTGCTGCTCCGATTACACAATTGGCGGTGACACTAACCCTCGCCGGCTCGGTACCGGTCCGCCCATGCCGTCAAGTCATCTTGACCCTTGCGGAGGCAGAAATCTCCGAACGATTCGTCCGCAAGCCGTTCGCCTTTGAAGTACACGAACAACGGCACCAGCGTTGACACGATTTCCGCAGTCGGAACGAGGTCCTTGTACACAAAATTCAGCCGATCCCCGACCAGGCGTCCGCCCAGATAAAGCGTGTATCTGCCGACCGCCTTGCCGACCAGCCCGATATCAGAATTATAAGGCCGCACGCAGCCGTTTGGGCAACCGGTCATGCGGACGGTAAAGGCTTCCTGGGCGAGACCTAACTTGGCCAGTTCGGCGTCGAACTGGTCCATGACGTCGGGCAGTACCCGCTCGCTTTCGGTAATCGCCAATCCACAGGTGGGCAGCGCCACGCATGCCATGGACCAGCGGCGGACGGTTGACGTCTCCTCGGACAATCGCACCCGATGGCGCCGCAAGATTTGTTCGACCTCGGTTTTCGCGGTCGCGTCCAGGTCGGTCAGCAGAATGCTCTGGTGCGACGTCAAACGCAAGCCGGGCTCGAAACTGCGGCAGATCTCCCGCAGCGCGGACTTCAACTGGGTCTGTTCATTGTCCTGGATGCGGCCGTTTTCGATATTCAAGCCGTAGAAGCATTTTCCGTCACCCTGTTCGTCCCATCCCAAGTGGTCGTTGAATCCGGTGATATCGTCGGGGTGGGGATCTGCCAGCGGTGCTCCATAATACTCCTCGACCTGAGCTTTGAACCGTTCGAGTCCCCAGTGGTGAATCAAGTATTTCAACCGGGCCAGTTTACGGTCCACGCGGTTGCCGAAATCCCGCTGAACCTTGACGACGGCTTCGGCGACCTCGATCACTCGATCGGGCGCAACGAACGCCAGGCGTTTGGCCAGCGCGGGGAACGTCGCCTTGTTGCTGGGAGTCACGCCCATGCCTCCTCCGGTCAGCACGTTGTAGCCGATGATCCCGCCGTCGCGGACGACCGCCAAGAATCCCAGATCCTGCGTGTAGATGTCGACACAGTTGTCCGCGGAGAAACCGACGGCGATTTTGAACTTGCGCGGCAAGTAGGTCTTGCCGAAAATGGGCTCGATCTCGTCTTCCGTTTGACCGCCCGCCAATTCCCGCTGGCCGGTCTGCGGATCCTCGATCCAGAATTCACGGTAGGCCGGCGTGCGCGGCGTGAAGTGCCTCGACAGGGCGTCGACCAGACGCTCCAATTCCTGATGCATCGGATGCGCATACGGAGCGGGACAGCCCATCACATTCCGCGGAACGTCGCCGCAAGCCGCCAGCGTCGTCAACTGGATCTCGTTGATCCGATGAATCGCTGCGCGGAGATTCCCTTTCAAGACCCCGTGCAGCTGCAGAGCCTGACGGCTGGTCACGCGGAGCGTGCTGTTGCCCAATTCGTCCGCCAGATCCAGTTCGGCCAACAGCTGGCGGCTGGTCAACCTGCCGCCGGGCACTTTCGTGCGAACCATCATACTGTACGCTTTGCCGCTGTCCCCCGCCTTGCGCGCCGCCTTTCGCTCGTCTCGGTTGTCCTGCTGGTAGCTGCCGTGGTGCTTGAGCAACTGGACGGCATCCTTGCTGAAACAATCGCTCGCATCCTGTAATTCTTGGCCGATCGAGCCGCGGAGGTAGTTGCTTTGTTCCTTGAGGGTTTCGGTGGAACTTAATTTCACTTCAGACATGTTGCTTCTATGGCTCCCAGGAAAACGCCTTATGGGGATGCGTACTTGCGGTCCACGCGGGCCTTAGTATAACGCTGGCATACACGAGCTACCACGCCAGTCCGAATTTTCGACCGACAATACACAAGGACAACACGATGACAGCGACCCTTTTGGACGGCAAGCAAATTGCCGAGCAGATCCGTAGCGAATTAACCGGCGAAGTTGCGGCGTTTGTGGACCGCTGCGGGATCCGCCCCACGCTGGCGGCGATCTTGGTCGGCGACTTTGCCGCCAGCGAGGTTTACGTTCGGAACAAGGAGAGAGCCTGCCAGCGTGCAGGCCTCGACAGCCGTGTGCATCGGCTCGGCAGCCAGACCCGCGAGGAAGAACTGCTGCAGCTGATCGAACAGCTCAACCAAAATCCTGCCGTCCACGGCATCTTGGTCCAGTTGCCGTTGCCGGGCCACATCCGCGAAGCCCGCGTGTTGGACGCGATCGATCCGCGGAAAGATGTGGATGCCTTTCACCCGGAAAACGTGGGCCTGATCGCCCAAGGGCGGCCCCGCTACCTGCCCTGCACGCCGCACGGGATTTCCCAGCTGTTGGCCCGTACCGGAATAAAGACCCGCGGCAAGCACGCCGTGATCGTCGGCCGTAGCGACATCGTGGGCAAACCAATGGCCCTGATGCTGATGAATCGCGATTCGACCGTGGGCGCCGACGGAGCCAATGCGACGGTGACCGTCTGTCACACGCAGACCGCCGATTTGCCCGCCGTGACGCGATCGGCGGACCTATTGATCGCCGCGATTGGCCGGCCCAAGTTCATCACCGCCGACATGGTCAAGCCGGGCGCCGTCGTGGTGGACGTCGGGATCAACCGCACGGAATCCGGCTTAGTCGGGGATGTCGATTTCGAGGCCGTCAAGTCGATCGCCGGCTTTCTGACACCCGTCCCCGGCGGCGTCGGCCCCCTGACGGTGGCCATGCTGCTGGTCAACACGCTCGAGGCGGCAAGACGGCAAGCCGGCAGGACGGATTGAGCGTCCACTGCGGATGCGCGGGACAGGCGGACGAATCAGGCAACACTCTGCCGCATCTTGGCGCGGGCTCGGCTGAGCGTCGGACCGATGCTGTTTTCCGGGATTCCGATGGTGGAACTGATTTCGCGGTAGCTCTTGCCTTCCAGATGATACAGTCGCACGACATCCGCCTCGGGACCTGTCAGGCCGCTCATCAGCCGTTCCACTTCTTCGCGATTGCTCATCCGCCGCTCGGGCGATTCCGTGCCAGCATCGACCATGCTCTCGACGGCCCGTTGCGGCGAGCCGCCTTCGCTCGACCGCGATGGGAAAGAACGCCGAAGCAACTCGCGAACGACGACGCGGCGAGCGACGACGGCCAAATACGTCGCTAAGCTGCTTTCCAAGCGAAATCGTCTGAGCAAGGCAAAGTCATCATGGACCACCGTCGCGAAAAACTCCGCGACCAGATCCTCTTCGTCCTGGGGACCGATCTGCAGCGCACGCGACTTGGCCGTATGCCGGACAACATGCAATATCAGGCCCAAAAACCGCTCGACAAACGCCTCCCAAGCTTGAGGCTCGCGGCTCAGGCATCGCTGCAGCAACTTTCGGTCTATCTCAAGGAGCGCCACGTGTGAATACCTTCGCTGTAGAAACTTGTGCGCATGACCGCCTCTCGACAAGCTGCCAGGGTTATCAACCGAACTGCCGATCTACCTTGATTTTAAGATCCCGCAGACTCTGAAGCAAGCCTAACATTTTGTGGCGGCTCCGCCTCGGCGATCGAATAGCGGCTTGACAGTATCGCGTCCCAGCCATACGATGCGCCAGTGTCGATGGGTTCGCCTCGTGCAAGTTGTTTTGTGGTAAAGGCTTGTCGTCGCGAGGTTGCGGCGGGAAGCAAGGCTTTGAATTAGCGACAAGGAGATCATTGGTCATGGCCCACATCGTTGCCCAACCCTGCTTCGCCTGCAAATACACGGATTGTGTCGTGGTGTGCCCAGTCGAATGCTTCTACGAGGGCGAGCAGATGCTGTACATTCACCCCGAAGAATGCATTGATTGCGAAGCTTGCGTCCCCGAGTGCCCGGTGGAAGCCATCTTCCACGAAGACAACTTGCCGGAGGAATGGGCGGATTTCAAACAGTTGAATGCCGAAATGGCACCGCAGTGCGAACGCATCACCGAGAAGAAGGAACCGCTGTGCGGCAGCTGATCGGGTTCGCAGCCGATCGGGCTCGCAGCCGATCGAAAAATTCGGAACGGCCCCGCCGCTGTGACCGAGGCACGAGAGGCGGCCCAATTACTTGGGGGTAATGCGCCTTGTGGTTATCGTCTCGTCCCACTCGCTGATCCTGGCCTTGGCAGCGGTCCTGTCGGCGCATCTGTCGGCCGCGGCACCAAACGGCGCATCTAACGACCGTCCTGCTGCCGATCAGGCAGAACCGGCGGGGAACGCTGTCGAGTGGACATTCGACGTGCTGGAACTGCAGGACGGCACGCGGTATCAGGGGCTGGTCCTGGCGGACCGCGAAGCGGAGATCGACTTTGCCGAGATTTTTCGGCCCCCCGGCAAGCCGATGTTCGCAGTGATCCGTCCGGTGGTGCCGGGGCAAGTGGCGAAGAAGACGTTGACCAGCGGCGCGGATCGTGATCGTTTGGCGGCCCGGTTTCAGCAGTTCCGCAATCGGGCCAGGATCGAAGCGGGCCGCATGGAAAACGTTACGCTGCGGAAAGCGGCGGGCGAGGCGGGACAGTTCTGGACGTACGAAGGACCTTGGTTTCGGCTGGAGAGCACCGCGGACGAAACGATGGTGCGCCGTTGCGTGGTGCGCGCCGAACAGATCTTTCGCGCTTACCGCCAGCTGTTGCCGCCTGCGCACCAGCAACGGACCGGGTTGCGGTTGCTGATCTTCGGTTCCACCGACGAGTACCAGAGGCATCTCAGCGAATACGGCCTGACGTTCGCCAGCCCGGCTTGGTTCTCGCAAGCTCGGAACCTGGTCGTCGCGGGAGGCGAATTAAACTCGTTCAATCGGCGTCTGCAGCAAACGCAATCGCAAAACGAAGAAGTCCGCCGGCAGTATAAAATGCTGAGAAGTTCTTTTTCGTCGCGGCTGGCAGCGGTGATCGACCAGATGAAACAGCGCGGCTATACGTCCGCGCAGATCGAACAAGAGGTCAAACTGCGGAGTGCCGCTTGGCAGCGCGAGTACGACGAAGCGTTGAGCCGGCTGGATTTGGCCGCTGCGCAAAACGAGGCGGCATTCGCCAAAGTGACCGGTCAGATGTTCGCGCAACTGTACCACGAAGCGTTCCATGCCTACGTCGAGAACTACGTTTGCGCCGAGGATGGCAGGGCCTTTCCTCTGTGGCTGAACGAAGGCATGGCGCAGATTTTCGAGACCGGCCAAATCGAGGCGGACAGCTTGCGAATCGACGCGCCCGACCGAAAGCGGCTGGCCGAATTAAAGAACGACCTGCGCGGCGAGCGGCCCTTGACGATCCAGGAGATCCTCCTCGCCGACGAACAGCGTTTCTTAAATCCGGCGTCCAACCGTTCGGCTCAGCGGTACTATCTATACTCCTGGGGATTGGCGTATTATCTGGTCTTCGACCAGAACCGCTTTCGGCCGGATGTCCTCGATGCGTTTCTCCGGAACGCGGACGACTTCGGTCCCGCAGCTCGCTTCACGCGGCTGGTCGACATGCCGATCGCGAAATTCGAACGGCTGTGGCGCGAGGCGGTGTTGGCGATGCGGCCGTTCTGAGGGGCTGACCGAATGCCCGAATTTCGAAAAGATCCCGTCTCCGATCATTGGGTGATCATCGCGCCGAATCGCGCCTTGCGTCCCGAACAGTTTGCATCCGGCCGCGGCGAACGCCCGCCGCAACGCTGCCCGTTCTGTCGTGGTCACGAGGCGGATACTCCCGCCACCGTGGCCGCTTATGACCGGCACGGCTTGGCTGGCGACGATTCCGCGTGGCAAGTGCGCGTCGTACAGAACAAGTACCCCGCCCTGGACGCCGATGAACGTCCGCTGACGGCCGGTCCGGCGCTGTACGAAATCGGCCCGGGGTTCGGCGTGCATGAAGTCATCATCGAGGCGCCGGATCACGTGCTCAGTTTCGGGACCTTGGACGAGCGTCAAGCGGAACTCGTTTTCCTGGCTTACCGCGATCGTCTGCGGCAGCTTCGCTCCAATCCCCGGATCGCGTACGGGCAGCTGTTCAAGAATTCCGGTGCGGCGGCCGGTGCTTCGCTCGAACATATCCACAGCCAATTGATCGGCACGCCGCTCGTACCCACTCAGATTCAAGCCGAGTTGGCTCGCTCCGGCGCGTACTTCGAGCGGCGCGGGCAATGCGTATTTTGCGCGATGATCGAGGCCGAACTGGCGGACGGCGCGAGGATCGTCGTCGACAGCAAAGCGTTCGTCGCCTTCTGTCCGTTTGCGAGCCAATTTCCCTACGAAGTATGGGTCCTGCCGAAGCGGCACGACTGTCGCTTTGAAGAGACCGAAGATGGGGAGATTAGGGAACTGGCGAGGGCCACAAGGGATATCCTAGCGAAAACGAAATTTGCCTTGGACAGCCCCGCATTTAATTTCTTGATTCACACTTCTCCGTTTCGGCTTTGTCCCGTAAGCTATTTTCATTGGCATCTTGAATTCTTTCCCAGGCTCACGAAAACTGCAGGGTTTGAATGGAGAGCGGGCGATTATATCAATACCGTCTCGCCGGAAGACGCGGCCCGTAAACTGCGCGCGTCCTGCAGGACCCTGTGAATGCCGTATCGGCTGCGTCAGCGCGCGTTGTTTGCGTTCGTTGCCGCGGCGGGATGTAAGGAAACCGACGGCGTGAACCCATGAGCACATCCATCCGATTCTGCCTCGTCTTACACAACCATCAGCCCATCGGAAACTTTCATCAAGTTTTTGACGCAGCTTATCGAGACAGCTACCTCCCGTTTCTGGATCTCTTCGAGCCCTATGATGCGCTCAGCGTCTCGCTGCATACCAGCGGACCGCTGATGGAATGGCTGGACGAACATCATCCGGAATATCTGGAGCGGCTCGCAGCGCTGGTCGCTGCCGGGCGTGTCGAGATCATCGGTGGGGCGTTCTACGAACCCATCCTGACGATGATTCCCTCCCGCGACCGGCTAGGGCAGATCCGGACGTATTCCGAATGGCTCGAGCGCCGATTGGGCGGACCGATCCGCGGGATGTGGATCCCCGAGCGGGTGTGGGAACAATCGCTGACCAGCGACGTCAGCCGAGCGGGCATTCAGTACACGGTACTGGACGATTTTCATTTTCGCAACGCGGGGCTGAGCGAAGAGCGATTGCACGGTTACTACGTCACCGAGGACGAAGGGCAGACACTCAGTATTTTCCCAGGCAGCGAGCGGCTGCGCTATTTGATCCCCTTTCGCGATCCGCACGAAACAGTCGAGTATCTGCGGCAGGTCGCAGCGCAGCATCCGCAGGCGATTGCCGTGTTCGGCGACGACGGCGAGAAGTTCGGAACGTGGCCCGGGACGCACAAGCATTGCTACCAGGACGGTTGGCTGCGGCGCTTCTTTGACGCCTTGGCCGCCAACCGCCAGTGGCTGAAATCGACCACCTTGTCGGAAGCTGTGGATCGGGTTCCGCCGCTGGGCAAGATCTATCTGCCGGATTGCAGCTATCGGGAAATGACGGAATGGTCGCTGCCGGTAACGCAGCAGTTGGCGTACGAAAACGCCGTTCACGAACTGGAGCACGACCAGCGATGGCCGCGGATCAAGCCGTTCGTGCGCGGCGGGTTCTGGCGGAACTTCAAGGTCAAGTATCCCGAAGCGAACGAGATGTACAGCCGGATGATGATGGTCAGCCAGCGTTTGGAGCAAGCCGGCCGCGCCGGCGCCGGCGGCGAAGATTTCCAGGGGGCGCGCCGCGAATTATACCGCGGCCAGTGCAACTGCAGCTATTGGCACGGGGCCTTTGGCGGGATCTATCTGCCGCATCTGCGCAACGCCGTGTACAACCACTTGATCGCGGCCGACAACCTGTTGGACAATGCGCTCTCGAACGGTCACAGCAACGGGCACGTCGAAGCGACGGTGGGCGACTACAATTTTGACGCCCGCCAAGAAGTCTGCTTGATGAACGACAAGCTGATCGCGTTGCTGGCGCCCGCGGCGGGCGGCCAGATGTACGAGTTGGACATCCGTTCGATTTGCCACAACGTGCTGGCAACGTTATCCCGCCGTCCGGAGGCCTATCACCGCAAAGTCTTGGCCGGCCCGTCGGCAGACGGGGACGACTGTGCCAGTATCCACGATCGCGTGGTCTTCAAACAGGCGGGGCTGGATCGTTTGCTGCGCTATGACCGCTATCCTCGCAAGAGCCTGGTCGATCACTTCTACGACAGCGATGCGCAACTGACTGCCGTAGTCGCCGGCGATGCGATGGAACGTGGCGATTTCGCGGGCGGGTTGTACGACGCCAAGTTGCGAAAGAGCGCGGATCGGATTCAGGTTCAACTGTCGAAACAAGGCAATGCCTGGGGGATTCCCTTCCGGATCACCAAGGGCGTGACGCTCGAGTCGGGCTCGTCGATGTTGGAGATCGCGTATCGAATCGAGGGTCTTCCACCGGACGCCGAGTTGCATTTCGGCGTCGAATTCAATTTCGCCGGCATGCCGTCCGGCGCCGAAGACCGCTACTTTCAAGCGGACGACGGTTCGCGACTGGGGCACCTGGGAGCGGAATTGGATCTCTATGACGCCACGGCACTGGAGTTGGTGGATGAATGGCTGGGGCTGGACGTGCGATTGGAACTGGACGCGCCGTCGAGGATTTGGGCGTTTCCCGTGGGAACGGTCAGCCAATCGGAATCCGGGATCGAACTCGTTCATCAATCGGTCACGGTCCTGCCGCATTGGCTCGTTCGCCCCGATGCCGACGGACGCTGGAGCGTGAAAATGCAGCTGGCGTTGGAGACCAGCCGAGCCGAAAAACGCAGCCGCCCCGCCGCCGTGGCGTTGGCTTCGTGAACGGAAATCAGGAATCCCCGGCCGAGGTCTGGACGAGGGCTGCCCATGTCCGGCTGAGTCGCGTAGAGGCGGCATTTCTCGTCGATACGTTCCAGCAGCCTGTCCGCTGCGTCGGGGCTGTTTTGGGCTACGTGGAGCCAGACTTTTATCCGCGACGCATTGCCTGAGTCCGTGTTATGGAGAATCCTCCTCCGGCTGGGCCAGGAAGCGGTAGCCGGCGTCGCGAATGGTCAGGAAGTGTCGCGGGCGAGACGGATCGGGTTCGAACGTTTTGCGCAGCCGGCGGATGAATTGATCGGGGGCCCGGGTGCTCACGCTGCTGGGCGTGCCCCAGACCCGTTCGAGCAGTTCGGCGCGGGGGATGACGCGGCCTTCGTGCTCGACGAAATATCGCAGCAAGGTAATCTCCAACTGCGTCAAGCGAACCGGCTCGCCCGCCACGGTGACCTCGAAGGTATCGAAATCCACCCGCACGTCGCCGAACGCAATCGTCCGTCCGCGAGCCGGCGGAACCTGCCGAATCCGGCTGTGGTAAGTCAGCAAATTGCGGATCCGGCTGAGGAACTCGTCCAGGTCGAACGGTTTGGTCAGGTACTGGTTGGCGCCCACGTCGAAGCCGCGGGTGCGATCTTCGCTCAGCGTCCGCGCACTCAAGATCAGGATCGGCAAGCTCACGTCCTTGGCCCGCACCGCTTCACAGACCGCATAGCCGCTCATTCCGGGCAGCATCAAGTCCAGGACGATCAGGTCGATGTCGGGATGTTCCTCCAGCGCCAGCAGAGCTGCCGGGCCGTCGCCGACGGCCGTGACGCGATAGCCTTCGGCCACCAGGTTGAACCGAATGCCCGTGGCCAAGTGCTGTTCGTCCTCGACGATCAGGACATGCGGCTGACGCTGGTTCTTCATGAGATCCTCACGCACTTGGCAATTCCACCTCGAATACCGTGCCCGGCCCCGGTTCACGGCTGCGGATGCGAATCCGTCCGCGCAGCCGGCGTACCAACGTGTGGGCAATATGCAGGCCCAGTCCCGTTCCGGGCTTGTCCCGTTCCAACTCGGCTCCCAATCGCACGAAGCGGCCGAATACCTGGTGCCGGAACCGCGGCGGGATCCCTCGGCCGTTGTCTGCAATCCGCACCACGACCGTGTCCGATTCACTGCGTTCCGCAGTGACCGCCACCTCCGGTACGGCCCCCGCATACTTGACCGCGTTGTCCAGCAGATTGCGGAAGATCAGCGCCAGATCGGCCGGCCGCGCTTGGACGCAACACGGCTGAAGATCGAATCGAATCACGTCCAGCGGAATGCGGTAGCTCGTGCAAACCGTGTCGGCGCACTGCTGCAACAACTGCGTCACGTCCACTTCTTCGGCGTTTCCTTCGCCGTCGGACGATTCGAGCCGCCCGGCGTCCAGGACCTGGTTGATCAGATGGTCCAGCCGCTCGACATCTTCCAGCATCACCCGGTAGAACTCCGCGCGTTCGGCCTCGCTGACTTGCCGCCGGCTGAGCGTCTGCAGGTACAGTTTCATCGACGAGATGGGCGATTTCAACTCGTGCGTGACGCTGTCTATGAAATTGGATTGCTGACGGTTCAAGTTGATCGCCTTGATCGACAGCACCAGGTACAGGATGACCCCCACCAGCAACATCACGATGAATGTCGTGCCGACGGTCAGCGACACCCAGTACCAACCGGCAAAGCGGCCCGCCTTGAGCGCGCCGAATACGGCCAGCAGAACCCAGCCCACCGTGAGGACCACCAGCAGCGTGATCATCACGATGGCCAAAATAATCGGTAATCGGAGAGAACGTCGGGAAATTATCACGCCTGCATTGTACCGCAGCCTGGGATGATCGCCAGAGCGGGCAACGGCGTCGGCGGCCGGTGCCGCGCGCGAACGCCTGCGACCCGCGGTTGGCGGTCTGATCCTGAACTTCGTCTCCCGGACACTGCCCCCGAGCCTTGCCCCGCGCAACTATTACTCAGCTATTACCTAGCGCAAACCAAGTCCGCAAGCCTTTCTGGGCGACAATCCTTAAGATGAAAAGTGGAGTCGAAGCACACGTTTGCGTCGTACCCAGTCGGCACGCGGCAGACGCCCGGCGAGCGGATACGCCGTCCCGCGAAACCGAGATCGAGAAGCCTTATACTTTATTTGACCGGGAGGACCGCCACGATGAGTACTGCTTGCCTTGAAATCGCCACGGCCCGTCCGGTCGCCTCTCCGCGGCACCCTTCCGGTTCCCGGACCCGCATCCTGCTCAGCAGCGTGTTTGGCCCCTACGCTCAGGATGACGACTACGGCTCGCGGGTAATGAACCCGATGGAGCTGTACCATAACCAGGTGACGCGGACGCAAGGTCCGTTCTCGCTGCGGATGTTTCATCGCAGTTGGGGACTGATGCTGATCCAGGCGAATATCCAGGCCCCCTGCACCGTGCTCGATTTTCCAACGCTCGATCGCTTTGTCCAGGAACTCCGCCGCCACACCTACGATGTCGTGGGCATTTCGTCGATCGTGTCCAACCAGTTGAAGGTGCGGAAGATGTGCGAACTGGTGCGCCGCTATCAACCTCACGCCCAGATCGTCGTCGGCGGCCACATCGCCAATATGCCCGACTTGGACGAACGGATCGACGCCGACTACATCGTTAAAGGCGACGGCGTGCGTTGGATGCGGCAGTTCCTCGGCGAAGACGCCGAGCAACCGATCCGGCACCCGCTGATCGTGTCCGGCCACGGATGCCGCAGTGCAGGCGTCGACCTCAGCTCCCATCCGGAGGAAATTGCGGCCACATTGATTCCATCCGTCGGTTGCCCGCTGGGCTGCAACTTTTGTTCGACCTCGGCCATGTTCGGCGGCAAAGGCCGGTTCGTCGACTTTTATCACACGGGAGACGAACTGTTCGAAGTGATGTGCCAGCTGGAACAGTCGATGGGCGTGCGGTCATTTTTTGCGATGGACGAAAACTTTTTGTTCCACCGCCGCCGCGCGTTGCGTTTGCTGGAACTGATGCAGCAGCACCATAAAGCGTGGTCGCTGTACGTCTTCAGCTCGGCCAACGTGCTGCGGTCGTATACCCTGGAACAGTTGGTCGGGTTGGGAATCTCCTGGGTCTGGATGGGACTCGAAGGCGAAAACAGCCGCTACCCCAAGCTGCAGGGAACCGACACCGTGGCCCTGGTGCGGCAATTGCAGTCCCACGGCATCCGCATTCTGGGCTCGACGATCATCGGCTTGGAACACCACACGCCGGAGAATATCGATGACGTCATCGCCCGCGCCGTGCGTCACGACACCGATTTTCACCAGTTCATGTTGTACACGCCGCTTCCCGGCACGCCGCTCCATGCGGAACTGACCGAACAGGGCTTGATTAAAAACGAGGACGAATACCACGTTGGCGATATCCATGGCCAGCTGATCATGAATTATCGCCATCCTCATCTGAGCGACGCCCAAACAGCCGAGTATATGGTCCGCGCCTTTGACGCCGATTTTGCGGCCAACGGCCCGAGTACGATGCGGATCGCGCGCACGACCTTGGCCGGTTGGAAACGGTACAAGGACCATCCGGATCCTCGGATTCGCCGCCGCTTTCGCTGGGAAGGCCGCGAGTTAGGCACGGCGCTCACAGCGTTGGTGAGCGCCTCGCGCAGGTACTTTGCTCACAACCCGGCCCTCCGCGCCAAGACGTCTTCCCTGCTCGCGGAACTGTACCGCGAGTTCGGCTGGAAAGCCCGTTTGTACGCTTCGCTCGGCGGGCGCTGGCTGCTGAGCCGCATCCGCCGGGAAGAGAAAAGCCTGGCGGCGGGGTGGACCTACGAACCGCCGACTTTCTACGAACGCAACGCCGCCGTCACGGACAATTCGGCGCCGTTGTGCCTGTGCACGAACCCGGCCGAGGTGCTCGCGGGCGCCGCCACGCCTTGAACGCCTGACCTTCCGTCACAGGATCAGCATCGCGTCGCCGTAGCTGTAGAACCGATAGCCCTGCGCGATCGCCTCGTCGTAGGCGCGGCGCATCAGCGGGTCGCCGCCGAACGTGCGAACCAGAATCAACAGCGTGCTTTTGGGCAAGTGAAAATTGGTCAACAAGGCGTCGACCGCGCGAAATTCGTACGGCGGCCGGATGAACAAGTCGGTTTCTCCTTGCCAGGGTTGCAGTTGTCCGGAAGAAGCAGCCGTCTCCAAGGTTCGGACGACCGTGGTTCCCACGGCGACGATCCGGCCGCCGGCCGCGCGGACCGCGTGTAGCTGGGCCACAACCGGGGCCTCGATGCAAGCCCATTCGGCGTGCATCGGATGCTGGTCCAGCGAAGCCGCAGAAATCGGGCGAAACGTCCCCACGCCGACATGCAGCGTCACGCGGCAGATCTCGATCCCGCCATCGTTCAAACGCTGAAGCAGCGGCGGCGTGAAGTGCAAGCCGGCCGTCGGCGCAGCCACCGCGCCAGGCTTTTCGGCGTAGACCGTCTGGTAGCTCTCCCGGTCGGCGTCCGCCATTTCCCCGTCACGAATATAAGGTGGCAACGGCACGCGGCCGGCTCGCTCGAGCAACTGCAGCGCATCCTCCGCCATCTCGGGCCGTGCGGCCCACAGTCCCCGGCCGATTGGGCTCAGAAGAATCAGACGGCACAGGTCAGCCTGCTGGCGGTCCTGCAACGTCACGCTTTCTCCCGGTTTCATCTTGCCGCGCGTCTTGGCCAGAATCTTCCAAACGCCATGCTCGTCGCTGCCCAAGTACAGCCCTTCCCAGCGGCCTCGCGTCTGGGTCCGGTAGCCGACCAGGCGGGCGGGAATGACGCGGGTATCATTCAAAACCAAGGCGTCCCCGGAGGCGAGCAAGTCCGGCAAGTCCCGGACGAAACGATGTTCCAGAGTCTGCGCGTCGCGCCGCACGACCAGCAGCCGAGCGTCGCTGCGCTCCGGCAGCGGGATCTGCGCAATCAACTCGCGAGGCAAATGATAATCGTACGCATCGACTTCGGACATGGTCGTGGCAATCTCCTTCCAGCTTCTCCCAGGCAAACCGGCCTTCTCGTTTAACGCCAAGCCACAGGCGCCGGCATTGCCGCCTGGCCGGCGGCATGCGACGGGGCCTTAACAAGGCCGACAAGTATAACCCTCGCGATCGTCGGCGCAAATGGTGACGTCCCGCCGGCTGCATATCTCGGTACGAGATGTGACAGCGCAGCGTTTCGGACAGCAACACCAGCGTTTGAGGCCCCTTGGTTTACCCCAGGGGAGTTTTTCAACCTCCAACTAGCACCAAACGGTTTTTCGCCGCTTGGGCGTCAAGGATGAGTTGTCACACTAGTGCGTCGGTGCGTCGTCCAATCTAAATATTGGGATTGCCAGAAGCGGCGTTTGTGGGGAACCTCTGCAGTCGCAAGGAGGCTCCCATGAACAAAAAGTATATTGTGCGGCTCACGGATGAGGAACGCGCTGGAGCAGGTCCGCGGCGTGGTCGCCGTCGATCCTCATGTCCGGTTGGGCAATGCGGATCTCGTCGTCAAGACCGACAGCGCAGCCGCGCGGCGGATCGGTTTATCGGCCGAGCAGGTGGAAAGCCAATTGAACGCCGCCTTGTTCGGCCAAGTGGCGTTCGTCCTGCCGCAGGAAGACCGCCTGACGAACGTGCGGGTCCGCTACCCGGACCGGCTGCGTTACGATCTTCACTCGCTGTCCGACATGCCGCTGCTGACGTCCGACGGCGGCACGGTCCCGTTGCGAGCGGTGGCCCGCATCGAACCCCGCCGCAGCCTGAACGAGCAGTGGCGCGAAGACCAGCAACCCACGATCAACGTTACCGCCGAGATCGAAGGCCGCGATCTGGGCGGCGCCGCGCGCGACATCCAGCGGCAACTGGTTCAATCGCCCGTCCCGCCGGGGTACCGCCTGGAACTGGCGGGCGATTACCGCAGCCAGCAGCAGGCGTTCCGCAGCCTGCTGGCGGTGCTGCTGGTGGCCGCCGTTCTGATCTACCTGCTGATCGAACGCGTGGGGCAACTCCGCCACCGCGGCCTGCCGCCGGAGCAGGCGCTGGCGACAGCCGGGCGTGAGCGGTTCCGGCCGATCCTGATCACCAGCCTGACCACGCTGCTGGCGCTTTTGTCGCTGGCTTTCGGCGTCGGCCCCGGCGCTCAGATGCAGCAGCCGCTGGCGATCGCCGTCATTGGCGGTCTGATGGCAAACATGCTGTTTACCCGCTTGGTGATTCCTGCGGGATACGTGTTATGGAAAGGCAGGCCGCGCTAATTAGAGGCGATCTCCAGGATCGACTCGACGGTCGGTCGATCGGCAGGTCCCCGACCTACGTGGTGCAGGCGGACGATTCCCTGGGGGTCAATCAATACGTCCCCGCCGAGCTGATTGGGATCGCCGGCCGGCGGCTGCCATCGATGCCCCTGCCACAGCAATTTCGCATAGCTCCACCAGGACGCCGGCCCCCAGATATCCCACCAGTGCCCCCGTTCCATCCCATAGGCTGCGTACAGAGCCAGGTGTTCATCGACCAGGATCGGCCAGGCCAGTTGCGTTTCCTGGGCATACGCCCGCGCCAGGGCGAGGCCCTGAAACGTCACCACCACGATCTTCATGCCAAGGTGGTCAAGTTCCGGTTCGTGCTGCCGCAACTGCGCCAGGTGATCCCGACAGGGCAGTCATCCCAGATGGCGGTGGAAAACCAACAGTAACCAATTGCCGCGATACTGCTCCAGTCGGCCCGTCCCCCCAGCGATGTCCGGCAAGACGAAATCAGCGGCAGCGAGTCCGATTCGGTTCCACATTGGGTTCGTCCTCGGTCTTGGTCAGTTTTCGTTCGACATGGTGTTTTGGTCCTCACAGCCATTGTACGGTTGAATCCGCCGGTGTGGTCGTCGCCGTGGCGACCCGTGCGGGAATGGGTCAACCCAGGAACGACGAATGGGTTTTGCGGTTCCTTACGAAACATCAAGCGGGGTGGCGGACCGGTCGTCGGGGCCGCGACCTATCAAGCTCATCCCAACTACAAATGGGACCTCGACGTGAACGTCGTGCAGATCAAGATCGGCGACGTGAACGAGATCGAACTACAAGAACTGGATCAAATCACGCAACCCGTGACGAGCGTATGGCCCTGGTACGACTCGGAACAACTATCAAAGATCGCCGACTACAATGGCGTGTTCAAGGCCGGCTCCGTGACGCCAACTCCCTACAACGAGGTTTATCCTGAAATCCGCTCGGGGTTAGTGATCGGCCGCTTCTTCCCGCCGTGGATGTTCCCGTCTACAATAACACGC